>ERZ772969.178-NODE-178-length-68117-cov-66.853178_pt1 | contig 68117 bp, 46 predicted proteins | sample MGYA00511676_ERZ772969 | MGnify/ENA primary metagenome ERZ772969 (study PRJEB29015, sample SAMEA2737651) | human gut metagenome | biome: human gut; feature: human-associated habitat; material: faeces | place: China | collected 2012 ... | reverse complement strand
TTTTTAATATACTGCTATTCTATAACTCCAGACTCCTATGCTTAATAAGTATCATCATCAGATTTTTATATATACTGTTACACTAGTACATCGTTTTCGAAATAACTACACTATTCACTTGCCTGCGAATCCGGTTGTACAGGTATAAAAGCCTCCGCGCAGCCCACTACGCCTGCATTTTTATACCTGCACACCCGACTCCACATCCTACGCGATCGGTATAGTTATTTATGAAACGATGTACCAGAAGTGTGAAACAACTGCCATAATATTTTCCGCTATAGTATTGGTATAGTTATTTATGAAACGATGTACCAGAATACTTAGAAGAAAGTTTTATATTCAAATTTTTTTCAAATACAACTTGCATTATTAATTCACATGGTGTAGTATACTCATATACACGATGTAGTATTAATTACTACATATCATCATTCACTGCTTTCTTTATGTGGTGTTGATACAAATACAAAATGACATGAATATAAAATAAATAAGAATTAAACTTTAAACAGCAGCAAATAGCCATTGATGGCAGAAGAAAAATTGCCTGCACAAATTTTTCTTTTCCTCTTCGCAACAAAAGCTGCCAAGAAATGGAGGTTAGTATGAAAACGACAATCTTAAATCACAATACAAAAGATAACTATATACATGCAACTGCTTACAATACAGGTAAATCATCTTATATTAATAGAAGTACTAATAGCTATTCCAAAGAATATAAAAAGCCTTACCACTTTTCAATTAAAGACCCTGGAAGTTCTATTACCCACTTTATCGGAATGATAATGTCTATTGCTGGAGCTGCACCTCTTATACTTAAGGCGGCCAATACAGGACATCTTCTTAACGCAGCTTCACTTGGTATATTTATCATAAGCATGATTTTACTGTATGGTGCAAGTACAGCATATCATACATTTGATATTTCACCGGAATTTAACAGGGTTTTAAAAAAATTAGACCACTGTATGATATTTATTCTTATCGCAGGTTCATATACCCCTATATGCCTTGTTGTACTTCATGGAACTACAGGATATACGCTTCTTTCAATTGTATGGGGAATTGCCATTTGCGGAATTATTTTTAAACTTTGCTGGGTAACATGTCCTAAGTGGATTTCATCTGTTTTATATATAGCTATGGGCTGGGTATGTGTACTTGCATTTCCTCAGATACTCGCCGCACTTCCCGCCAGAGCTTTCGGATGGCTTCTTGTTGGTGGAATTATATATACCATAGGCGGTATAATATATGCTTTAAAGCTTCCAATATTTAACTCAATCCACAAGAACTTCGGTTCACATGAGATATTCCATCTGTTTGTTATGGGCGGAAGCTTATGCCATTATATTATGATGTACTATTATATAACTGTTATGGCTATAAAATAGTATTAAATATTTCTTTTATCTATATTCAGCAATCTGTATACCATAAATGCACAAATTTAAAAATTACACCGTTAATTTTTGATTTGTGCATTTATTTATAATTTTTATTAACTTATAAATAATGGTATCCGCTTTGTATAATTGTATTTTCCCGCATAGTGGATGGTTTATATTTCACTCGGCTGGCTCAACAGGGGCACGACACATAATAAAAAGAGGGATGTCACAGAATAGCTGCATATCTGATGCAATTATTCTGTGGCATCCCTCTTTTTTACAACAGGCATTTACGGTCATTTGGGCGCCTGCTGTAAATAAGGAGAAAAAGTGTTGTAGCAAATATAATAGTGGTCAGTTATTATATTGGGGAAATGCTACAAGGTTTTTATGAAAAAAAGTGTTTATAAAAAGCTCACTGCTCTTTACATTTATTATAGTACCTAAATTTTGTGACCAAATTCAGTCCAACTTTTGAACAAAATGTGTATTTTTTGATAACTTTTTAACAATGTATATGTTTACTGCCAGATATTATTCTCTTAGAGTCATGTCATAATAATAGATACAACCCTGCACGGTCTGCACTTCCTGTTCTTCTCCGACTTCATAGTACTCATTTGCTGACTCAAGCATATCTTCTTTAGTAACATTGCCATTATAAGGCAGGTATATAAGAACCGCTTTTTCCTTAAGGTCATATAATGGCAGGCTCCTTACCTGTAACGTCTCCGGCATAGCTATAGTATTGTCATTTTCATAAAATACACGTTTGTGCTTTTTCATATCCCAATTATATAAAAATACCGCTGAATTACCTGTTATACATGCTCCATTATTATCTGATACCACAGCATCATACTCCTGTGGATTATATCCTGTTCTTTTAAGCACCTCATCTATTGATTTATTAATCATTATATATTGTGTATTGTATACAAGATAATCACCATACATCATATCTTTAGTTGTATCACCTACATATATAATTGCTGAATTGCCAAGATTGAGTTTTAAAAATACTGCTGTTGTAACCGGATCACATGTAAAGAAGCACTGGATAAATGCCAGAATGCCACAGACAATTGATATATATGCCTGCTTATAATTATCTGTTATTCTGTTAAGAATACCAAACATAAGTATATAGAGTAATATATCTCCTGCAACATTATATCTTGCCAGTGATGCAGTTATATAAATACATGAAAATGCCACATAACATATAAATGCCGCTACAAGTTCAATATATTTAAGGTTCAGATGTACCCTCTTTCCATTTTTTAAAAGGAAAAATATAAAACCTCCAATGATAATTAATAAGATTACCCAGTTAAAATTCAATAAAAACTGCTGTTTTAACTTGATTGCTATATAATCAGGATTAAACCCCAGACAGTTAGTTCCGTTATTATCCCATCTAAGTCCAGCCGTTTCATTGGAATTCTGTGTCCACTGTGACACCCCACCGATAAATCTGTTATAAAGGAACTGTATCACAGCCGCAACGAATATGAAATACAATCTCGCATCCTTTAAAATCTCACCGATATAATTTTTACCGGAACCCTTATATCCATATTTAAACTTATAATGAAATAATATCCCAAGAACGTATCCACCTATTAATACCATTCCGGTTTCTTTCGTCTGGAAACATGCCATACTAAAGAAGCCTGCAATAAGTGGTCTGTTATATGTGCATGCATAAATTACATATATTATAAACATTGCCATCGGATAATCTGGTGTAAAATATGAAAATGAACTGTATACAAGCGGTGCAAATGACAAAACTATCGTAAATACTGCCGCATTACCATATGTAGTTTTTCTTAATACTCTTAATAAGATTTTGTATACACACCAGAATGCAATAAGTGTAAGCACAAGTGATACGAGATTAACACCTATTACCTCTCCAGGAAATACCATCTCACCTATCAGATAAATAATACTGAATATCAGTGTAGGATGACCACACAACGCAAAGTTCTTCTGAAAATCTATGAAGCTGTCAAATGTACAGTTTTTCAACCCTTCCGTAAGTCTGTAATAGTACTCACCTGAATCCCATCTTGGAAGTGTATTAATATATGGCAATCTTGTAATACATATAATTACAAGCCCAATAATCATTATCTTATGTTTTTTCCAGAAAGCTTTAATCTTTTGCGTATTCAATCCTGAAATATGCGTTAATATATATATAATCTCTGCAGTAGCTGCAAAAATAAGCACCCCTAAAAATATCGCATAATTATTACTGTTAAGGACTGTATTTTTCCAGTTAAATATCAAAAGATTAGTAACAAAAAGCAAAGGTATGATACCCATAACCGCAAATTCACTTATCAGCTCTTTAAAAAAACTTTTTTCTTCCATTTTATAAATCCTTAATTATTTTTGTTCACATATCATATGCCTTCTCTTAAAAAGCATAAAAATTATTGTACCATATATTAATGTCCTTGTCGATTTATAACCTTTTACAAAAACGAAAACTATGCTCTTTTAATACAATAATATCTGCACTCACAAAAAGACTGCCGCATATCACAGAATTGCATACAATATGGATGTTAATAAAGATATCTTAATCAAATTATATTTTGACCATTATATCGTATTAATCTTTAATATCTACATATTGTATGATTTCCATTAATGCGACAGTCCTCTTAGTCTGTTATTTAATTAGTTATCATACTTATTTTTAATTAAATATTTCTGTTTTTCTTTTTTAATATCACTACACACATTGCCAAAATACATGACATCATCATCATAATAATAGCAACTGCCTTTCCTGCAGAAATACTGTCTCCTGTATTAACATCACTGTCAGATGCTGTTATTGTCTGATTCTCCTGAGAGTTAATATTTTCTGTAGCTGTTGGCTGTATTGAACTATTAGTTATATCTGTTGATAATATCGTATTATCTCCGGTCGGTTTTGTTGTCTCCTGTGTATTACCTCCAGTAGGCTTTGTTGTCTCCTGTGTATTACCTCCGGCTGGCTTTGTTGTATCTTGTGTATTATCTTTCTTAGTATCTTCATAGATAATAGCGTAAGTTGAAAATCTGTCTGTCTTAAATGTTATCTTCTTAGTCTGAGCATTATATTCTGATTTAAGAATCTCAGCTTTACTATCATGTATCCTGATAACTGAATATTTTCTTATAATATCAGAATTATTATTAAGAAGCTCTTCCGGTATTTCTGCACTAAGTGTAATCTCTTGAGCTGTTTCATATACCTGCTTACTATCTGCACCAATAGTCATGTTTAACTTAATATCAAGAATCATTCCTACTTTCTGCGATACTGTAAGTCTGTTTTTAATAAGCTTAATATCTTCATCTGATGCATTATCACTGATATTATTTATTGAAAGATTAATTTTAATATCTTTGCCGGCTGCCTGGATCTTTTCGTCCTCTGTAAGTATTTTATCAGTTAATTCCTCATCTGACTCATCAAATGTTGTATCAGGAGCATCTTTACCCTGACTGACTGTAACATCTGTCTTGGCATTATCATCCTTATTCTCCTTAATTACAGGAATCTCTGTAATATCTGTTCTGGCTCCGCACACTGTACAATGATGTGACTTGCTTCCCGGCTCTGTATATGTTGCTTCTTTATCTATTGTCCATTCTGTACTGTATTCATGGCCTGTTGCCTTAATTTCTTCTGTCTTTGTCTCCTTACATACTGTACATGTGTATGTCTTTTCTCCGGCTTCTGTACATGTGGCTTCCTTTGTTACTACTCCTTCATCCCACTTATGTCCTGTTGCCTTGATTTCTGTTTCTTCTGTTTTGGCATCGCATACTGTACAATGATGTGACTTGCTTCCCGGCTCTGTACATGTGGCTTCTTTATCTATTGTCCATTCTGTACTGTATTTATGGTCTGTTGCCTCTATCTTTTCTGTCTTTGTCTCCTTGCATACCGCACATGTGTATGTCTTTTCTCCGGCTTCTGTACATGTGGCTTCCTTTGTCACTACTCCTTCATCCCACTTATGTCCTGTTGCCTTGATTTCTGTTTCTTCTGTTTTGGCATCGCATACTGTACAATGATGTGACTTGCTTCCTGACTCTGTACATGTCGCTTCTTTATCTATTGTCCATTCTGTACTGTATTTATGGCCTGCTGCCTCTATCTTTTCTGTCTTTGTCTCCTTGCATACCGTACATGTGTATGTCTTTTCTCCGGCTTCTGTACATGTGGCTTTCTTTGTTACTACTCCTTCATCCCACTTATGTCCTGTTGCCTTGATTTCTGTTTCTTCTGTTTTGGCATCGCATACTGTACAATGATGTGACTTGCTTCCTGACTCTGTACATGTCGCTTCTTTATCTATTGTCCATTCTGTACTGTATTTATGGCCTGTTGCATCTATCTTTTCTGTCCTGGTCGCATTACATACTGTACATGTGTACGTCTTTTCTCCAGCTTCTGTACATGTGGCTTCCTTTGTTACTACTCCTTCATCCCACTTATGTTCTGTATGTACTGTGTGTTCATCATTATACTTTGTTTTTTCCCACTGTAATGTTGTAAGTGTAAGCTTTCCTGCTCCTGTATAAGGCTGTACCACTGTTGACAATTCTGAGGCTGAATATAATCTGTAATCACTATATGGAAGAGCCGCCTTGAATTCATCCTTATCCTGAACTAATGCAACCTCTCCTTCTTTGGAAGTATTTAACATAACCTTTAAGTCAGCAGCCTTATTATCAAGCTTATAAATAGTATTTACAGCATTGATATATCCTGCAGAACTCTCACCATTACCACTTATAAGCACATTTGTCATACCTGACATATAACAATTTTCAAGAAGCATATGCGCACCACAATTAGATGAAGCACCATTACTTACAATCTTCTGTGCAAGTGTTGAACCTACTGTATTTTCTATATCAAGACGCATATCTCTTAGATCCTGTGCATCCATAATACAATTATATACATGAGCCGTACCATAACGAAGTCTTGGCATTCGGTCCATTGAGTTTTTGTAATAATTATTTGCAAATGTTGCTGTAATATTCTTAGCTGATGTATCTGTATCTGACTGTCCTAAAAGGTGTGTCTTCTTCTGACCGTAAGCATAATTATATATCTGTCTGTCTGTCATTCCCTCTTCAAGCAGATGCTTATAATATGAATAATTATCCGGATTATCCTTCATTATATTCATCATGGCATCAAAGAATACATTATCCTCACTTGCCGGTAAAAATTCACACCATGAGATTGTTACATTACTTGAATCCGTTGGAGTCTTGATGTCAATTACGCCATCATATGCCTTATAGAAAGTACAATGGTCAATCCATATATCAAAACTTCCTTTTTCAATAGTCATGTAATCCCAGTCATTACGGTCGTATCCGCCTTGTGTTTCATCATCCCATTCCCAGATTTCATCAAATTCTATATTTCTGATAATAATATTATTAGATCCGGTAATATCAACACATGTATGTGTAATCTTAGCTCCATTCTTAGAATAAATTGTTAAATTACTCATATTTTCAAGCTTTAACATTGATACACCTGTTTTTAACAGTGTTGGATGAGTAAGTGGTGCCTGCTTATGTGCCGTTATAAATGCACTATAATCCTGGAAGTTGTTAACTTCTTTATCACCAAGAGCAATATCTGCTGTAAGTTCAATAACTGATGCCATTCCGCTCTTCTTAACGCTCTGGATTGCCTTTAAGAAATCTTCTGCATTATCCACAGTATAGTAATTTTTAGATGATTCTTTTAACAATCCTCCGCCTGTTGTATTAGCACTCTGTGCATAACCCTCCTGTGTATATGCATCAAGTCCCTTATCATTACCCTCATTTTCAGAATAAGTATCAGAAACATATTCTTTTTCAACGTACTTATTATCTGTTTGTGTACTTATATTTCCAATATACTCTGTTCCTATATCTGTAACTGCACTATATGGATCCCATCCTAAGTATGAGGCCGTAATCATAGAATCCGCTGTACTCTTTGATATCTGTCTTCTATTTACATTAATGGCATAACCCGGTCCAAAGCTTCCAAATTCATAAAATCTTGCTTTAGATGCAAGTGCTCCACTCATATCTGAATATGGATTAGCCGAATTGGCACGAATCATCTTACCCATATAACAGTTAATCCATGTTATATAAGCATCCTGTCCCCAAGGTCTTGCAAGATAATACTTACTTCCTGAACAGCCTTCCTCTGAAATAACCTGACAATTATTAAATGTAAGGCCATATGCTGCCGAAGCCCCTGTCTTAGGTGCACACACATATCCTGAATTTTTATTAGCATTATAACGGAATACAAGCTTACAATCATTGAATAATGCTCTAGGCTCATTACCATAAATAAAGTCTACATTACCTGCAATATAACACTTATAATAATATTGTGTACCTCCATTAGCACAAAGTGTATCCTGATAACCTAATATTCTTACATTAATATAAGAAGCATTAGCGGCATCATTTCTTAATGCATCACAAGATTCATTTGAAATTGTACCATTACCAAGATACTTATATGTATTCTCAATAGTAAGGTTTTCTGCTGAAAAGCCTGTAGCTGTCGCATTAATCTTTACAGCACACCTAAGGCCCATATCGCCTCCAACCCATTGCTTGGTATCATAGAATATCCTTGTCTTTTCACTATCCTCACCAATAAGTGTGATATAAGGTGATGATACTATAAGATGCTCTTCATAATCTCCTTCTTTGACAAGAATAATGACTCTTTCACTGTTAGCTGATGATACTGAATCAACGGCTGCCTGTACAGTCTTATATGTTTCAATTCCATTTACCCTATCACCATCATTGCCTGTAAACTTAGCATCTACTACCTTCTGATAATCTGTTAAATATACATAATTGAAAGTTTCCCTTGTAACCTTTCCATTCTTATCTGTAAATAATAATTCAACATTATTTCTGCCTGCTGATAATTGTTTATCTTCAAATGAAAATGTTCCCTTTGCAGCCGCATCTGTATTTCCTGCTTCAGTGCCATTAATCTTTAAAGTTACATTTGCCTGCTTTTCTACAACACCTTCAATAGTAAGCTTTCCATCATATACTGTATTATAGGATCTCTTAGTAATTGTAAATCCAACCGCCTCATCTTCATATACATAATCAGATGTATGACCGGCACTTGGTACTGTCCATACTGTTTCTGAAGGATTACTCCAATTATCAAGAACTCCATTTACATATGAATTGGCAACTGCATAATAATAATATGGCATCTCCGCAGCTACATCGCTATCCTCATATTCACATTTATTAACTGTTGCTATCTTTTTAGCATTATCCTGTGTATCATCATAGGAATATCTGTAAATATCATATTCTGTAGCCTTATTAACTGCATCCCATGTAAGATTAACTTTATCAGCTGTTGACGAAATATTTAATACAACTGAATCTAATGCTGCAATAACATTAATGTTATCCGATACTGCATATGTATTTCTATCTCCGTTGACACCTAGCTTACCACATACCCTGAACTGATAATCTCCAGCCTCAGATATATTGTATCTGTATGACTTTTCTGTAATAGCAGTATCAACATCTGTCCATGTATTTCCCTTATCTGTCGATACCTGAAGCGCATACATTCCATCTAATTGTGCTTCTGTCTCATTCTCCCAGCTAACATCAATATAATCCCTTGTAACCGCCGCCTTTGCTTTAACGCTCTTTACTACAGGTGCCACACCTGCGGCCTGATAGCAATCATTCTGGTCATAAAGTACTTTTCCATCGGCTGATGTATATGTCATATTCTTAACAACTGCCTTAACTCCTGCAAGTACAAAACCATACGAAACTGCTGTATTCTTACCATTCTTCTTAAATAAAAGATTCTTAGAATAATCAAACTTTGCAGTCTGTGTCTGTCCACCCTTAGGTGTTGCTGTAATTATAAGCTCTGTATCAGACTTTTCTACTGTAAATGTTACTACTGTTCCAACAGGATAATTGCCTGTTACACCGCCTGAAGCTCCCGTAAGGTCAGATTCAGACTTTGAATATATCATCTTTAACTCGCTGCCCTTACGAATACCTGTAGTTACTATATAATCCTTGTTAAATGCACCAAAGAATATACCATTAGAACTGCTGTTTCCACAGTCCTCAATAATTATATCTGCTGTAAGCTTATTGATATCACTTGTTTCATTAAAACCATAAAAGCTTACACTTGTATTAATATTAGTTGTTTTGTCTGCATTAGTTGTTGTTCCTAAGCTTCCACCTGTCTGTGTTAAGACAAGTCTCTGACCTTCCGGCTGTACTACTAATGAATCCGCATTACCATATGTATACACCTGTGGCATCTCGGCCTGTTCTTTATATTCAACATCTTTTGCAGCATATACGACCTTAATTGACTTGATATAAGCATTACCTGTAGATACTATATCAACTGTTCCAGCATTCTTATCTGTATACTGATATGTTGATACAGCCTGTGTAGTATCCGCTGCTGTTCCGCCTATTGTATACAATGCATAAGTTTTATCATATGCCTCAACAGATATTGTACACTTACCTGTTACAGGAACAGATATCTTAGCTCCAGTATTAAACTGTGCTGAATTTGGTGTACTTCCGTTTGGTGTAAGCTTTCCGCTTGTTGCATCAATATATAATCCATTGTAATAGCCTGTCGTTCCATTGATTGTATCTTTGCAATAATTGCCGTCATCAGAATATACAAAGCTCCATTCTGTAACAAGTTCAAATCCAAGTGTCTGACTGACCTCATTACCATTAACTGTTACATCAGCACCACTCTTTATACTATATGGCTGTGCAAGAAAATCTCCTGCAAGCTTTAATGTATATGAGCCGTTTCTTAATCTAATATCTTCTGCTGAATTAAATTGATATACATATCCATCCTCATTATTGGTATATATATATGTAAGTTCTGCATTAGTTAAATCCGGTTCATCAGGAAGTTTAACTGTAACAGTATATACACTCTTTAATCCTAAATTGATATCTAATGTACTATCCTGTGTATACACAAGGCCTGTAACATCTGATGTTATCTCATAATCGTTAATGCCCTGTACTGATAACTTATAAGCCAATCCCTTTTCAAGCTTGGCGGAATATGTCTTATTATCCTTATCCACTGTTATTTCAGGTTCATAATCTGTAGCTTCATCCGTATCAAATACAAGCTTCATATTGCTTATATCATAATTATCTGCAATACCATTTATGTTTCCTGTTACTATGCATGTACTGAGTTTAATAACTGTTAAATCAATCGTCTTACCTTCTGTATCAGCAGTACTTACTGTACATGTTGTTATATCCGATGTAATCTGATATTCCGGATTACTTAATGTCAACTCATATTCCATCTGTGTATCTTCTACCGGTACCTCTATAGAATACTTTCCATCATTTATATCTGACTTATATGTAAGCCCTGTTGTCTTATTAGTTGCAACTACCTGCGTTCCCTCTGGAATATCAGACTTACTTGTTACAGAACCGCTTATTGTTGTAGTGCTTACTTCTTCACAAGCTATACCTATACTTCTAAAATATGTATTAGATAATACCTCTAATGTAAGCTCTCCCTCTTCTCCGTCAAGATAACAGATTATCTCCACCTTTCTTGAATTGGCATCCTCTTCTGATACCTCATTATATGTACATTCAGCTGACTTTAAGCCTGTTCCTGTTAAAGCAAGGTGTGAATCATCCAGGACTGCATCTGTAGTAGTTCCTACACCTCCTTTATAAACCATGGCTGTTAATACTGCCTTATCTCCAACAACAGGAATGGTTAATTTTGTTGTATTATTAACCTGAAAATAATTTCCATTAGGTGATAATTTACCTTTATCTGCATTTACATATAACACATCATTCTCAGTATTAGTATAAGTGCCTGTCTGTCCGGCATTTATAGCTGTTGTACTTCCTGTTGATGATAAATAACTTCCGCTTCCCGGTCTCCACTCCGCTGACATATGACCATCTGCAAAAGCCGCATCTGTTACAGCAAGACTTGAAGATGAATTCACTTCAATACTCCTAAAATATTCCTGACTATTTGTCTTAATTGTTACAGTGTTGCCACTTCCATCCGGTGTTCCGGTAATCGTATATGTTAACCATCCACTACCACTTTTACTTATACTTGTATCTTTCATTCCATCCACTGTAATAGAATGAGAATCACTTGTTATATCATTATAAGATACAAGTGTTATTGTACATGTCTTTGCCTTAGATACTACAGGAAGTGAAAGCTCCACTCCACCGTTTACAAGAAAATCACCATTAGAGGTTCTCTTTGTAAATTTATCGGCATCTGATATATCTATAACATTACCATTATTATTAGTCAGCGTTCCTCCTTTTACAGAATCCGCCTCCGTATTATTAGTATCTTTTAATACCGAATCTGCTGTTGTCCACACTGCTGACAATTTCTCAGCCGCATTCACTGTTATGCTGAACAACCCCGGTTCAACTGGCATTACTGAAAGAACCATTGCAACAGCCATCAATACTGCTGCTACCCTTCGTAAGCCTCCCTGTTTTTTAACCTTTCTGCCCATCTTCTTTACTCCCTTTAATTTTATAAGTCAATAATATAGGTCTACAATACTATAAATAGTCAAAATGATACAACTTATATTTTTGTCATTTTTAAATGTGAACAAAATATTACAGATTTTTTTACATATTTTAGATGATTTCGACATTTTCGCTCATATTATATGTATTTTTTTGTGAAATATATACATTTTCTATCAATATTAAAAAGCAGGATATAACTACATTATGCAATTATATCCTGCTTTTATGTGGATAACCAGACAGAATACATATTCAATATATATTCAATAACATTATAAGTCTATATGGTTATTATCCACGATATATTATTATATTGTAATACTTTTACCTATGATTAATATAACTACTCTTAATTATATTAGTTCTTTTCAACGCCAAGTGTTACATTCTCACCATTGATATTCCATTCCTTAACAAATCCCTCTGCTTCAGAAGCGATAATATCATCTGCAAGGACTACCGACTTAACCTGTTCTGCATTTCTTTGCATAAGATCCGCAATCCTGTCATTACCTGATACATATACCTTGATTCTGTCCATAACCTCAAAGCCTGCATCCTTACGCATTGTCTGAATCTTGCTTACGATTTCTCTTACAAAGCCTTCCTCAATAAGTTCTGGTGTAAGGTTAGTATCCATAACAACGGTAATACCCTTATCAGAATTAGCAACGTAGCCCTCCATCTGTGTCATCTCAATGAGAAGGTCTGCCTTTTCAAGGCGGATATCCTGACCATTTACCTGTAATGTAATAAAGCCTGCATTATTAAGCTCATCCATCGCCTTATTGCCATCAAGCTCTGTAAGCTGCTTCCTTATCTCACCTAAGAACTTGCCATACTTAGGTCCTAATGTCTTAAGCTGTGGCTTGAATGTATAAGATGTGAAATCTCTTACATCATCCTTGTATTCAACGCTCTTTACATTTAACTCATCAGCAATAATATCTGTAAAGAATTCATTTAACTTCCAAGGTGCCTTGATAAACATTCTGCCAATCGGCTGTCTGTTCTTGATATTAGTAGCATTTCTACACGCACGACCGATAACTACGGCATTTAATACATCTTCCATGTTATCTTCAAGTTCCTTATCAATCCAATCTTCCTGTACCTTAGGGAAGTCACAAAGGTGTACACTGATTGGAGCTGACTTGTCAATGCTGCATACAAGGTTTCTGTAAATGCTCTCTGTCATAAATGGAATCATAGGAGCTGCCGTCTTACAAAGTGTAACAAGTGTTGTATACAGAGTCATATAAGCATTAATCTTATCCTGTTCCATTCCCTTAGCCCAGAAACGTTCTCTGCATCGTCTTACATACCAGTTAGAAAGTTCATCGACAAAATCCTCTAATGTTCTTGCTGTTTCTGTAATCTTGTAATTATTAAGGTTATCATCTACAGTCTTTACAACAGTATTTAACTTAGAAAGAATCCATTTATCCATTACAGGAAGCTTATCATATTCAAGCGTATACTTTGTTGCGTCAAAATCATCAATATTAGCATAAAGCACGAAGAATGCATATGTGTTCCAGATTGTACCCATGAACTTTCTCTGTCCTTCTGTAACAGCCTTATCATGGAATCTGTTAGGAAGCCAAGGTGCTGAATTCTCATAGAAATACCAGCGGATGGCATCCGCACCATGTTTATTCAATGCTTCCATAGGATCAACTGCATTACCCTTAGACTTACTCATCTTCTGACCATCTGCATCCTGGACATGTCCCAATACAATAACATTCTCATATGGTGCCTTATTAAATAAAAGTGTTGATATTGCAAGAAGTGAATAGAACCATCCTCTTGTCTGGTCAACAGCTTCTGAAATAAACTTAGCCGGGAACTGTTGTTCAAAAAGGTCTTTATTTTCAAATGGATAGTGGTGCTGCGCAAATGGCATTGAACCTGAGTCAAACCAGCAGTCGATAACTTCCGGTACTCTCTTCATTGTGCCGCCGCACTTGCCACACTTACATGTTACTGCGTCAATATATGGTCTGTGGAGCTCAATATTATCAGGGCAGTTATCAGACTTTTCCTTAAGTTCTGCAATACTTCCAATTGACATCATCTCGCCACAGTCCTCACACTGCCAGATATTAAGAGGTGTACCCCAGTATCTGTTACGGCTGATACCCCAGTCCTGTACATTTTCAAGCCATGCGCCGAAACGTCCTGTACCGATTGTTTCAGGAATCCAGTTGATTTTCTTGTTATTAGCTATTAAGTTAGCTTTAACTTCAGGGTCTGTCATCTTAATAAACCATGATTCTCTTGCATAGTAGATAAGCGGTGTATCACATCTCCAGCAGAATGGATAATCATGTTCAAACTTAGGTGCATCAAACAACTTACCTTCCTTATCAAGATCCTTTAATACCTCAGGATCAGCTTTCTTTACAAAAAGACCCGCATAAGGAGTCTCTTCTGTAAGCTCACCTTTGCCATCTACAAACTGTACAAATGGTAAATCATACTTGCGTCCTACCTTAGCATCATCTTCACCAAATGCTGGTGCAATATGAACGATACCTGTACCATCTGACATTGTTACATATGTATCACATGTAACAAAATGTCCTTTCTTATGCTGCTTTGCTGCTGCTTCTCCTGCACATGCAAAAAGTGGTTCATATTCCTTATATTCAAGAGCCTTACCTGCAAACTTTTCAAGTACAGTATAATCAACGCCCTCGCCACTGATATTTTCTGCCACTTTGCCATCTTCATCTGTCGCAAGTTCTTTTCCGTCAACTGTCTGACCTGTCTTAACTGCAAGTCCTGCAAGCACCTTATCAAGAAGCGCTTCTGCCATATAATAAGTATAGCCGTCTGCTGCCTTAACCTTAACATATGTCTCATCAGGATTTACACAAAGTGCAACGTTAGATGGAAGTGTCCAAGGTGTTGTTGTCCATGCCAGAAAATATGCATCTTCGCCTGCAACCTTGAAACGTACTACTGCTGAACGCTCCTTAACACTCTTATATCCCTGTGCCACCTCATGTGATGAAAGAGGTGTTCCACAACGAGGACAATAAGGAACAATCTTAAAGCCCTTATATAATAACTTCTTATCCCAGATCTGCTTTAATGCCCACCATTCTGACTCGATAAAGTTATTATCATATGTTACATAAGGATTATCCATATCAGCCCAGAAACCAACTGTAGAAGAGAAATCCTCCCACATTCCCTTATATTTCCATACACTTTCCTTACAATGCTTGATAAATGGCTCAAGACCATATTCTTCAATCTGTTCCTTGCCATCAAGCCCTAACTTCTTCTCAACTTCAAGCTCTACCGGAAGACCGTGAGTATCCCAGCCTGCCTTACGTGGAACCATATAGCCCTTCATAGTACGGTAACGTGGAATCATATCTTTGATAACTCTTGTTAATACATGACCGATATGTGGCTTACCATTGGCTGTTGGTGGTCCGTCATAGAATGTATATGTCTCACCTTCCTTACGGCTGTCAATACTCTTCTGAAAAATGTCATTGTCTTTCCAGAACTTTTCAACTTCTCTTTCTCTTTCAACAAACTTTAAGTCTGTAGGTACCTTTTCGTATACCATAGATGCTTCCTTTCCTGCCAGTGTAGCTGACACCTTTATTACTGCCATTCCAAATGTATGCAGCAGCTTTAATTTAAAATCAGGGAAAACCCTGTGCGCTGATTTCGTAAAAGAATATTTGTTACACAATTCCTATATCTTATTTATAATTCCAGATTATCACGGCAGCCGCCATAATTCCGTACTGACACGGTATACAGCCTGTTGCACACATAAAAAAATCTCCCCGCCGTAACAGGCGAAGAGACTGAATAATCACTTATCATACCATTTACGACATACCAGCATATGCGTCCCCAATAACGGTGGGATTACCGTCCTCATCTACTCACTACTCCGGATATTAAATTCTTCGATATTAAATATCTCAGGCATTATATATCTTAATATATAGCTTTCTGTTTGGATGCTTGGAAGTGATATTCAGATATCATCTACTCGCGCCGGCTTCCACCATCCCGGCTCGCTTGTCTGCAGCTCTTTATTATACCATATTATTCCGCTAATCTGCTTTTGTCTGATACCTTACTGTCTTCGTCATCGCATGTAGTCTTATTTTAATAGTTTTATTGCTGTATGTCAATGTGTTTTATTGCTTTAAGCTAAAAAACCACCCTGTCGGATAAGGCTGCACCCCAGCCGGCAAAGTGGCAGTTTTGATATTTATTTAATTGGACTGCTTATCTACAGCAGCTTTCATATTAGCAAGCTTTTCATATTTTTCATCGGCAGCTGCCGTTAATGGTTTCTTAACATGGCTTGCCTTAATCCTCTGCCTGTCCATAATGAATTTATCAAGCTTAGGATTAATCTTATCCACCCTTACTCCATATAAAAAGCGGTTAGGTGCAAGTTCCTGTTTTCTTGCTAGAATTCCCTGTATATCCATTCTGAAATCATTATATGTACACATAATGTGTATCTGCTGACCGTCTATATTCTCAACTTCTTTTTCTGTTATAAATGAAAATCCATTAGTACTTACATCATGCATTAAAACATCGAGCGTACCTGTATTGGTTCCTATCTGTATAACAGCCCCTTTGTCTATAGGCAGTCTGAATGCATTACGTCTGTTATACAGCTTACCATCTTCTCCGGCAATTACACGATGATAAAAATTCTTCCCCATTCTTACATGCTGTACAACCACATTTTTCCATATAACAGGAAGATTCTTACTGTTAATACTGCTCATCTCAAGATATACATTATCTGATACAAAGCTTATTGCCTCATTATTATCATTGGTTATCTCTTCTATAAGTATTGTTTCTCCATATGGTTCAACAACCCTTGATTTAAAGTCAATCCTCTCTCCATTAGCCATTGCACTGATAGTTATTTCTGAACCCGGCTTTAATGCAAGAATATCCATATCTAATCTCCATTCTTGTGCCTTATGGCACCTTAATATTATACCGGATTCCTCTTTCCGGCGGTATATATGATGTGATACCAACTACACTATATAATTATATCAAGGGACAAAAGGTCTAAATCCACTCAACCTTGCTCATAGATAGTTAAACTGCCTTGTGATCCGCACCAATATGAGCATAAAAGTGGAATGATAATCCCACAATATGCAAATATTGAGTAAGATTGTGGAAGTACATAGCACATAACAACCCATAGATATCACAGTTAATTGCTTTTCATCCCATCATAATATAACATTTTTGATAAAAATATCAGACATTTTTCGACAATTCCCACTGGAATTTATTATAAAATAGTATATCAAATAAAACAATCACTAAATTGTATTTTGATAAAAATATTACCACATAGATTGATCTCCATCTAAGACAATATTGTTTCCATCTTTATAAAGGAAAGGGTCAGCTCAGACTGCAATATAAAAGCAGGCTAGAAAGGATTGTGATAATATAGAATAAATGAATTACAAAATATTCCTTATTATTAAAACACCCTTCTGCCTGCTTATATATATAATTTAAAATTAATTATATGTGTACATTAGACTTATTCACATATTAAAATATATCACATAAATGCATATCCATTAATTACAGTCCATACACCATCTTCATCAGTTATATAACCTGTATAATTCCATGCTATACAGCCATTAACCACATACCAGCAGCCATATTCATTACCTTCAATTCCTGTATGGTTCCAGTCTATACAGCCATTTTTTACATACCACCAGCCATATTCATTGCTTGCAAGACCTTCATAATACCAGTCAATACAGCCCTCACTTACATACCACCAGCCATATTCATTAAGTGCAAGTCCTGTATAGTTCCAGTCTAATGCTCCATTTGTCATATACCACCAGCCTTAGTCATTAAGAGCCATTCCGGTATAACTTAAGTCTAACACTCCGTTAGTCATGTACCACCAGCCGTAGTCATTAGAAGCGTCTATGATCACGCAAAGCATGCATATCGTTTTGGGTTTCGAATGCTTACTCTTGGATGGTCAGATGGAAGTACATTTCTGCCGGTAAACAGTATTCTTCTTTCTACAGAAAACAGGCAAAACCGTATCAACGAGGCTACGGAAATTGATAAAAGAACTGTTGGTTACAGACGCAGAAAGCTTTCCATGAAAAAAGGAACTCAAGCCATGCTTACGCTTTTAGATGCAGCCAGGAAAGCTGTAATTCCTGCAAAATATGTTCTTTTTGACAGCTGGTTTTCATAACCGAGTACTCTTCATGCAGTAAAAAATATAGGTTTCGATGTAATCGGTATGGTCAAGAAAACTCCAAAGATGTTCTTTCGCTATAACGGTGAAGATATGTCTCTAACTTCCATTTACAACAAGAACAAAAAAAGACGCGGAAGATCAAGATATCTGTTCTCTGTTATGGTTGATGTTGTAAAAGATGGTGAAATTATTCCTGCCAAATTAGTTTATGTTCACAACCGCAACAAACGCAAGGAATATCTTTGTCTTATTTCCACTGATGTAAATCTGGATGAGAATGAAATCATCCGGATCTATGGAAAGCGTTGGGACATAGAAGTGTTCTTCAAGGTGTGCAAAAGCTACCTTAACCTGAGCAAAGAATGTAACTCCCTTTCCTATGATGCAATGACTGCACATACTGCAGTTGTTTTTACACGATACATGATGCTGTCACTAGAAAGCCGGGAATCCAATGATAACCGCTCTCTTGGCGAACTCTTTTTATACTTTTCCGATTAAATGTCTGATATCACATGGATACAGGCTTTTCAAATGCTGCTTCAAATGTTCAGAACAATGCTTTCAGATAACTCTGAACTTTCAGACGAAAAAATCAACGAATTGGTGGATACATTTATTAATACACTTCCGACCATATTGAAAACACAGCTGCATAAAGTCTGAACATTGACAACTGAATAACTGCCAGATATTGAATTTTCAAGGTGCATAGCTAAAATTTATGTGCGAAGTTTGAGTTATTATGTAATAATTTCAAAACTTCACGATGCAATAGTCCTGTTTAAAATATTTAATCCATTATCTATCCCATATATAATCCTCGACTTCATTTCCAAATGACTTCACTTCTATATCATAAGTTCCATCCACGTTCTGACATCTGAAACTTATCTTTTCTCCCATAATATGTTCATCAGGCATAACTGTAAACTCTATCTTTTTATATTTATTATCAATTAAAGACTTTCCACTATTGACATCCAACACTCCATATTCTTGATTCTCATTCTTTACTATTACAAAATTTTCATAATACACCTCAGATATTTCTGTATAATCAAAACTCCTGATTTCATAAAATTTACTATCGTATTCATCCAGTTTTAAAATAATTGCTTTCCCATCTTTTAAACCGGATACCATCGTTGTGGTTGAAGGAAGATTATTAATATAATCCAGTCCATCTATAATTTTACTTCCGGATTTGTTAATTATCCCCCATGTGCCATCTTTAAATTTTACCTTTGACATATTATTAACAAACGGATATGCCTCCATATATTCTTCGTTATTTATACGAATTCCTTTTGAATTAATATAATAATACATTCCATCCACGTTGTCTCTTACTGCTGCACAGCCATTTGTCATCTTATCAGCTTCAATGTATTCAGGCTCAGCAACCATCTCTCCTGTCATATTTATAAAACCAATTTTGTGGCTATCTTTAGAAATAATCCTGCATAAATCATCCTTATATGTTACATCATCAATATAAATATATGCATACGGACCTGCCAGCTTCTGTCCCTCATCATTGACAAGATATACATCATCATTATTATACTCCGATTTTACTGTATATTTATCTACCAATGGTGAATAAATAATCTCATCAACAGCCTTACTCTTAGATTCATCTTCAGATACATTTATACCTTTTGTTGTCTGTGATATATTTTCTGCAACTTTATTTTTGTTATTTATAGAATTAGCAACTAATAATATTATAAATATTGCAATAATACCCACCATCAGAAATACTATCTTCTTTTTCATTTAACACACGCTCCTTATTCTAATAAAGGCTCTGCCACCAACGACAGAGCCCATAATATAAGTATGATATTTATTATATATCCGCAGTTCCATTTAAAACCTTGCTTTTCAAAAAACTGCCCACTACCAAATCATGTTCTTACGCACCCAGACAGCTAAGTATCTAAATGCTGTATAAACATTAGTGGCTATTATCTCTGAACATCAAATGAAGCATTGTTCATAAGTCTCTTAATCTGGTCAACACTTGTGATATTAGTATCACCACGGATAGAGTGCTTCATTACTGATGATGCAACAGCGAAATTGACAACATCGTCAGGTTCCATATTCTCCATAAGAGCATAGATAAGACCTGATGAAAATGCATCTCCACCACCTACACGGTCTACTATATCAAAGTTGATTGTTTTACTCTCGTAAGTCTCACCATTAGTATAGAAGAATGCTTTAAGTGAATTATTGCTGCCTGAATGGACATAACGTACAGTTCTTGCAATTGCCTTCATATGATACTGCTTGTCAATTGCCTTAAATACTCTGTCCATATCCTTAAATGATGGATCCATTGTAAGACCATCCTTAACATCTGTTCCATCTTCATTATATACATGAATTGGTTCAATACCGATAAGTACATCCACATATGGAAGATACTTGCTAAGTACATCTCTTGCTGTCTCAAATGACCATAATGTACTTCTGAAATTAGGATCAAAGCTTACTGTAAGTCCTAGCTTTTTCGCAGCCTTGACAGCCTTATCAATGAGCTTACGACAGTTATATGATAATGCCGGTGTAATACCACTCAAATGTAACCAGTCATAATCTTTAAGTATATCTTCAAAATCAACATCTGAATAATCATACTCTGCAAATGCTGAGCTTTCTCTGTCATATATTACCTGAGAAGCACGAACTGCAATTCCTTCTTCAAGATAATACAGACCCATTCTTCCATCAGCCTTAATAATGTGCTTAGTATGTACATCGTTAGACTTAAGGTAGTTGATTGTTGACTTTCCTAAATCACTGTTAGGAAGTACTGTAAAAAATGTACTATCTACGCCAAGATTAGCTAATGATACCGCTACGTTGGCCTCTGCACCACCATAATTAACTATAAAATCATGTGTAGTAACAATCTTTTCATAGTTAGGTGGAGATAATCTTAACATAAGTTCTCCGATTGCTATAAATCTCATGTCTACTCCTTCTCTGTATAACAGTATGTCCGATACTTTAATATATAAATCTATATGTATCTGTTAAAAATTACACGGCTTATTTTTAAACCTTTTTTTATTATAGCATATTATATTCAGACTAAACAACTATAATATATTCTAAAAAAATTTAATTATATTATTACATTTAAACAATGCCCTATAGGAAGCACCAATATAATCACTCTGTCACTTATCTTCCATGCAGCATCAGCTCCAAGTACTAAGCCTGTTCAAAATTTTGTCATCATGTAAAACATATGTGAAATATACATAAAGCAACAAAAATTTATATAATAAATCATTGACAATTATTATCAGTTATATTATAGTTTAGACATATTTGGAATTGAGTTTATGTATTTTTGGAATATATGAATTTATATAACTCCTAATCAGACCACATAATATATGTTAAGCCTTGCGGACGGGCGGGTCGGTTGCCGAGTGTGACTTGGGCACACATTATTGATTGAGTTAGAAGCTCAAATTTTATAAGTTGATTTTAAAAATTATCATGCAGACGCATATCATCTTGTGAAACGGTCAATAAGAGCACTACCAGAACCGATGGCTGCCAATGGCTTACCTGGATAAACTCTGACGGGGTATAACTTTTGTTTTTATTTATAACAGAAGGTAATTAAGATAAGATATTTGAATTTTTAAGCGTGATTAATTTTTAATCACGCTTTTTTTGTGCGCTTTTATATAATTATTTGATGTTGGGGACTTTTGCCCCCAACATCAAATAATTACTTTAGAAATGAGGATAATTATGGATTTAAAAAGACAGGCATCTGCCCCATTATATGAGGCAATTGAAAATTTCAGAAAAAAAAGAATAGTTCCATTTGATGTTCCGGGACACAAGCGTGGCAGGGGCAACCCTGAGCTTCTTGACCTGTTAGGTGAGCGTTGTGTAAGCATTGATGTTAATTCCATGAAGCCGCTTGATAACCTATGTCATCCGGTTTCTGTCATCAAGGAGGCAGAAGAACTTACCGCCGATGCATTTGGCGCAGAACATGCATTTTTTATGGTAGGCGGTACGACACAGGCTGTACAGAATATGGTGCTTTCTGTATGCCGGGCAGGTGATGAGATTATCGTTCCACGTAATGTCCATAAAAGTGTAATTAATGCACTTATTCTATGTGGTGCAACTCCTGTATATCTTAATACAGAGACTGATTCCAAGCTTGGAATTGTCCTTGGTGTTACGGTTAAACAGGTTGAACAGGCAATTATAGCACATCCTAAGGCTGTGGCTGTACTTGTCAATAATCCTACATACTACGGAATATGTTCAGATATCAAGGGAATATGCGATATGGCTCATTCCTATGGTCTTAAGGTGCTGGCCGACGAAGCCCATGGAACTCACCTGTATTTTGGAGATAACCTCCCAATTAACTCCATGAAAGCTGGTGCCGACATTGCCGCTATTTCCATGCACAAGTCGGGTGGTTCTCTTACGCAGAGTTCTATCCTGCTTACTAATAACGGAATAAATGCTGATTATGTACAGACGATTATTAATATTACACAGACTACCAGTGCTTCTTATCTTCTTATGACCAGTCTTGATATTTCCCGCAGAAATCTCGCTCTGCGTGGCCGTCAGTCATTTGCAAAGGTTACAGAATGGGCACAGTATGCAAGAGAAGAGATTAATTCCATCGGCGGCTATTATGCCTATGGCAGGGAACTTATTAACGGCGGCAGTGTTTACGACTACGATGTTACCAAACTTTGCGTGTATACAAGAGATATCGGACTTGACGGAATTGAAGTATATGACATACTCCGTGATGAATATGATATACAGATTGAATTTGGTGACATCGGAAATATTATGGCTTATATTTCCATAGGAGACAGAATACAGGACATTGAACGTCTTGTCGGCGCATTATCCGAGATAAGCCGTATTTATTCAAAAGAAGAAAAACGCTTTGAGATAGACAGACAGATGCTTCTTCCCAATGTACTCGCTTCCCCTCAGGAAGCATTCTATGCAGACAAAATAAAAGTGCCTATAAGAGAAGCATCAGGACATATATCAGGTGAATTTGTTATGGCTTACCCTCCGGGAATACCAATTCTTGCACCGGGTGAGGAAATTACTGATGAGATTATAGATTACATCTTATATTCAGTAGAAAAGGGATGTTCAATGCAGGGTATGGAAGATTCCAATCTCGAATATCTCAATATTTTAAAAATTTAGAATGGAGATAATGTGAAAAATAAGCTTAATATCTTATTTTATCACATGGCTGATTTGTGCCGCAGGCGTCATAAATCAACCTTTATCGCAGAGCCAGATCTGACATTTGGCTCGCGATCCCTCCGCATTAGAAATTGCCTGCGGAATGGAGATAATGTAAAAAATAATATGGAATTTTGGTTTTCGGAGCTTCACTCTCCACATGTAAAATTTGATATAAGGGTTGAAAAACAATTATTTTCAGCCATGAGTGACTATCAGCGTATTGATGTATTTGAGTCACCGGAATTTGGTAAGTTTATTACACTTGACGGCAGTGTAATATTTTCGGAACAGGACTGTTTTATATATAACGAAATGGTTGTACATGTGCCAATGTCAGTACATCCCGATGTTAAAAATGTCTTAATAATAGGTGGAGGCGATGGCGGAGTCGCAAAAGAATTGCTTTGCTATGACTCTGTTAAACACATCGACCTCGTTGAGCAGGACAACATGTTTGTTGAAGTCTGTAAAGAATATTTTCCTGAAACTGCCGCCGGCCTTTATGATGAACGTGTACATCTTTATAATTCTGATGCACTAAGATATCTAAGGTCACAACAGGATAAATACGACCTTATAATTAACGATGCCACCGACCCTTTTGGTGCATCAGAAGGATTATTTACAAAGGAATTTTATGGAAACTGCTATAAGGCATTAAAAGACGATGGAATACTTGTATACCAGCATGGAAGTCCATTTTACGATGAAGATGAACAGGCCTGCCGGAGTATGCACAAAAAAGTATTTCATACATTTCCTATAAGCCGTGTCTATCAGGCACATATACCTACAAGTCCATCCGGCTACTGGCTGTTTGGATTTGCTTCAAAAAAGTACCATCCTCTGACCGATTTTAAACCGGCAGAGTGGAAACAAAAAAATATACATACAGAATATTACACAACTAATCTTCATACCGGAGCATTTATGCTTCCAAAATACGTTGAAGAGCTTTTAGAACAGGAGGAAAAGTAATGAGCAGAGTATTAGTAATCGGATGTGGAGGCGTAGCCTCTGTAGCAATTCACAAGATATGTCAGGTAAGTGATGTATTTACAGACATATGTATCGCAAGCAGAACTAAGAGTAAATGTGATGCTCTTGCAAAGGAGCTTGAAGATAAGACATCAACCAATATCACAACAGCACATGTAGATGCGGACAATACAGATGAGGTAATCGCACTTATTAAAGAATTTAATCCTGATGCCGTACTTAATGTCGCACTCCCTTACCAGGATCTTACAATTATGGATGCCTGCCTTTACTGCAAGGTTCCATATATAGATACAGCTAATTATGAATGTGAAAATACTGACGATCCAGAATGGAAGAAGATTTACGAAGAACGTTGTAAACGTCTCGGATTTACGGCATATTTTGACTATTCATGGCAGTGGGCTTACAGAGAAAAATATAAAGAGGCAGGAATTACAGCTCTGTTAGGAACAGGCTTTGATCCGGGTGTTACAAGCGTATTTACAGCATATGCACAGAAGCACTACTTTGATGAAATCCACACTATAGACATTCTCGACTGTAATGGCGGCGACCACGGCTATCCTTTTGCCACTAATTTTAATCCTGAGATTAATCTTCGTGAGGTATCAGCTCCTGGCTCATACTGGGAAGATGGTCACTGGGTTGAGATTCCACCAATGTCAATTAAAAGAGAATATAACTTTGACGGTGTAGGCATGAAGGATATGTACCTTTTACACCATGAGGAGATTGAAGCTCTTGCAGCTAACATCCCTCATGTTAAAAGAATACGTTTCTTTATGACATTTGGCCAGAGCTATCTTACACATATGAAATGCCTTGAAAATGTCGGCATGTTAAGAACTGACCCTGTAGAATTTAACGGTCAGGAAATAGTTCCTATCCAGTTCTTAAAAGCACTCCTTCCAGACCCAGCCTCATTAGGACCACGTACAGTCGGAAAGACTAATATCGGATGTATATTTACAGGAATTAAGGATGGAAAAGAAAGAAAAATCTACATCTATAATATCTGCGACCATCAGGAATGTTACCGCGAAGTCGGCTCACAGGCCATCTCATATACAACCGGTGTCCCTGCTATGATTGGAACTATGATGGTTGTTAAAGGTCTTTGGAATAAGCCGGGCGTATTTACCACGGATGAATTTGACCCGGACCCATATATGGAAGCACTCAACAAATATGGTCTTCCTTGGATAGTAGAGGAAAATCCTGTACTTGTGGACTAATACATCCTTTATCAAATTAAATCAATGCTTAATTATACAAGCATATATGTTTATTTTGATTTTGTTATATTTTTAACACGCAAAAAGCAGCTATGCGCCTGCAGGCATATGCATAACTGCTTTTATATGTCAAACATTAAAAAGACATTATCCCATATGTAATATAATGGATATCAGGGCAACAAGGTCTGACACCGCATGAGCATGCTAATAGGTTGGTAAAGGACCTTGTGACTCCAACATCATATAATTTTATGCCTGCGGAATGGAAAATACATGAACAACTTACAATTTAATGAACTTAAAACTCCTGTATATGTAATTGATGAAAAAAAGCTTATTCACAACCTTACTATCTTAAATGATGTTGAAGAACGTACAGGGTGTCATATTCTTCTGGCACAGAAAGCATTTTCAGCTTACTCAGAATATCCGCTTATCGGTAAATATATAAGTGGAACCACTGCAAGCGGTCTGTTTGAGGCAAAGCTTGGTTTTGAATGTATGGGAAAGGAAAACCACGTCTTTGCTCCTGCTTTTACTAAATCCGATATGACAGAGCTTGTAAAAATATGTGACCACATTGTATTCAACTCGATAAGCCAGCTTAAACTTCATAAATCTATATGCCTTAATGCCGGTGTAAGCATAGGTCTTAGAATTAATCCTGAAATATCCACACAGGGTGAACATGCAATATATGACCCCTGCTCAGTAGGAAGCCGTTTTGGAGTGACTATTGATAAACTCAAAGAAGCAATAGATAATGAACCTGATGTCATTGACGGATTGTCGGGGATACATTTTCATACACTCTGTGAGCAGAATTCTGATGACCTGTTAACAACGCTTAATGTCGTCGAAGAGAAATTCGGCTTTATAATGAAGGATATGCAGTGGATTAATTTCGGAGGAGGTCATCATATAACAAGAGATGACTATGATATTGACACTCTCATACATTGTATACAACATGTACAGGATACATATAATGTCAAGGTGTATCTTGAACCCGGAGAAGCTGTTGCTCTCAACGCCGGTTATCTTATAAGCACGGTGCTTGATAAAGTAGACAATGGCATTACTACCCTGATTCTTGATACCTCTGCCGCCTGCCATATGCCGGATGTGCTTGAGATGCCATATACGCCACCCCTGCGGGGTGCAAAGGCTCTTAAAAGATTCGCACTGACAGCTGATACTGAATCATCATCTGCTCACTGCTGCCGCCTGTCTTCATATACCTGCCTTGCCGGAGATATCATAGGTGACTATGAATTTGACCACGAGATAAATATCGGTGACAGGCTCGTATTTGAAGACATGGCAATCTATTCCATGGTAAAGAATAATACATTTAATGGAATACCTCTGCCTGATATAGCCGTAATGAAGCCTGATGGAAACTGTAAGGTAATAAGACACTTTGGATATGAAGATTTTAAGAGCAGATTATAGTTTATTGGGCAGAAGAAAAGTCTCCTGTACGGATTTTTCTTCGCCTCTTCGCAACAAAGTTGCCAAGAAATGAGGATTGATATGAATATTTTAACAACTACACCGTTTTTTGATAATTTCAGAATGCCGGCAGAATATGAAAGACACCATGGCTGTATTATGATATGGCCCAAACGCCCCGGTTCATGGATATATGGGGCAAAGAAAGCCCGTGAAGTATTTGCACAGATTGCTGCTGCAATAAATGAAAGCGAACAGCTATACATGCTCATATCAAAAGAGCAGCTTGATAATGCAAGATCTCTTCTTCCTGAATCCATACATATAATTGAGATGGATTCAGATGATGCATGGGCAAGAGATACATGCCCGACCTTCGTTGTAAGCGGTAATTATAATGAGCCCTATGATAAACGTATAGTACGTGGAATTAACTGGGAATTTAACGCATGGGGTGGTTCCTTTGACGGACTGTATACAGACTGGTCAAAGGATAATCAGATAGCTGGGAATTTTCTTGAAATTACTGGATTTGACTGTTATGATGCAGCTCCATTTGTACTGGAGGGAGGCTCAATCCACAGTGACGGACAGGGTACATTACTTGTTACAGAAAGCTGTCTTTTAAGTGAAGGACGTAATCCAAAACTTACAAAATCGCAGATAGAAGACAGGTTAAAGGCTTATCTTAACGTATCTAAGATAATATGGCTTCCTGCCGGAATCTATAATGATGAAACTAATGAACACGTTGACAACGTATGTGCGTTTACAGCTCCGGGAGAGGTGGTCCTTGCATGGACTGATGATAAAAACGACCCACAATACGAGATGAGCAATGCCTGCCTGGAAGTATTAAATAATACAACAGATGCCTGTGGAAGAAACATAATTGTCCGCAAGCTTCCAATTCCGGCTAATCCTGTATGCATAACAGAATATGAACTTAATGGCTTTGAATTTGAAGATGGCGAGGATATTCGTGTTGCCGGAGAACGTCTCGCCGCTTCTTATGTGAACTTTTATATTGCAAATGAATCTGTAATTGTGCCACAATTTGATGACATCAACGATAAATCCGCAATTGACATTTTGTCAGAAGCATTTCCCGACAGAAAAATCATTCCAATATATGCAAGGGATATTATCGTGGGAGGTGGAAATATCCACTGTATAACACAACAGATTCCAGATGGAATAGTGTGAAAAAATAATGCATAGTATGAAAAATGGAGATTAATATAGTGTGAAAAATAAGCTTGATAGCTTATTTTATCACAAGTTCATAAGTGAACTGGCTATTTGTGCCGCAGGCGTCACAAAGTAGCCCTTATCGCAGAGCCAAATCTGACATTTGGCTCGCGATTCCTCCGGCATTAAAAATGCCTGCGGAATGGAGATTAATATGAGAAAAGTTAAATATGCTGGAATACAGATGCAATGCTGTAATTCCGTTGAAGAAAATATAAAGACTGCTGACAGACTTGTACACACTGCTGCCGGAAACGGTGCTAATATTATACTTCTTCCTGAACTGTTTGAACGACCATATTTTTGTCAGGAACGTAATTATGATTATTATTCATATGCTACAACCGTAGAGGACAATCCGGCCATACAGCATTTTAAAAAGGTTGCAGCCAAGCTTGGCGTCGTCCTTCCAATCAGCTTTTATGAACGTGATGTAAATGTATTTTATAACAGCATTGCCATTATTGATGCTGACGGTACAGTTCTTGGTATCTACCGTAAAACCCATATTCCTGATGACCATTACTATCAGGAAAAATTCTATTTTACACCGGGAAATACCGGCTTTAAGGTATGGAATACCCGATATGCAAAGATTGGTGTCGGTATCTGCTGGGATCAGTGGTTTCCTGAAGCTGCAAGATGTATGGCAGTACAGGGGGCTGAAATACTATTGTATCCTACTGCAATCGGTTCAGAACCTATTCTTGAGGTTGACAGCATGCCTCACTGGAGAAGATGCATGCAGGGACATGCTGCATGTAATATAATTCCGGTAGTTGCCGCTAACCGTATCGGTGAAGAAAAAGTAATTCCCTGTGAGGCCAATGGCAATCAGGAATCTTCACTTGTATTTTACGGCTCATCCTTTGTTACAGATGCCTCAGGTGAGATTATCTCACAGGCTTCAAGGGATAGCGAAGATATTGTATATGGCGAATCCGACCTCGATGAAAACAGGGATTTAAGAGTAAGCTGGGGACTTTTCAGGGACAGACGGCCTGAGATGTATAAAGAAATATAAATATCTGTGACTGTCATATTAAATTATAAAAATTTTGATGGTCATATATATTAAACTCACTAGATTGCTAGTAAAAAGACAGCAGCATATTCCGGTTTTATAACTCTATTCAACCAGAACATGTTACTGTCTTTATCATTATATGTATTTTAATAACACTTTGAACATGCACCTTTTCCCTGTGCTTCCGCCTGCTGCTTTGTTATCTGCACCGGATTTTTCATATTGCTGCATGTCGGATCTGAATGATATTTTTTACCCTTACCTGATGAAGCTACCCATACCATATCCGTTGAGGCTGTATCATCAACACTATTATTTTCCTGTGTATCTGACACTGTCTCTTCTTTAGCGGCAAAACTGTCACCTGATGTATCCGCAGCTGCTTCTTCCTCTGCTGCCTCAAAGCTCTGTACGCTGTCAGTATTATCAGATATATCCGTGCCGTCAGTTTCATATGCAGTATCAGGAACTGCTTCATGTATTGCCGCCGCTCCCATTGCCATTGCAGCTATTTCACCTGCAGAAGTGCTGTCATTACCTGCTGTATTATTATCCGGATTACTTCCTGTATTATTCTTAGTCTTTCCGGTACTTTGAGAAATGCTGCTTACTGAATCAGATATTATCTGTATAGAATCATCCACCCAGCTGTCACCCGTTGCATAATCTATTGCTATGCCTGGCTGTACATTGTATACAAATATATTAAAACATATTCCGGCGCCTTTATCCTCGACTGACCAGCCTTCCATCCTGACACCTGTTGCTACAAGATTATCTCTCTCAAAAACAGGTGTTACCCTGTAAAGTACATGGTTATTAGTTGCTTTTACATACTGTGCAACTTTATTTTCATATGGCAGCATGCCTTTTACATTAAAATATCTTGTTCCTGTAATAAGATTCTTTACGTTGGCATTTTCTCCGGCAAGTTCAAATGCTATAAGATGACATCTGTTATACAGATAATTACCATCAACAAGCTCGTGATAATTCTTAGTATGCCACCCTGTAGGCTTGACTGAACCGATTGATCCTCTCTTTTGTGTAGGCATTAACTCCCTGCATATATTCGCATATGCAGGACCACAACGCTTTAGACTGTCAAGCTCGCTATATTTTTCAAAGTTTTCAGTACTTTTCTTTTCATCATCTGAAAATAATGGCATATTGCCGTCAAGTGTCACATATAAATATCCGTCAAATTCCGGTACATCCGCAGATGTATAATATACACTTGAATCTAACTTTATAGAAGTTTTTTCATCAGTAGTATCTGTATTACCGGTACTGTTGTCAACTGCTGTATTATTTTCTGCCTTTTCAATATCTGACTGGTTATCAACAGCCTGGCTAAGCTGTGCCTCCTTAGACTGTTCATTTGAATTATTATCTGCGGTCTGTCCTGATGTTACTGCCGTTTCATTATTATTTACTCCGGCAGGACTGCCTTTACAGCCTGTTAATACCTGCATCAGTAATACTAATGACACTATGGCAGACATTAACAGCCTGCTATGCTTTTTAGTGTTCTTCATTTCATTTTTCCTCTTTCTTATTATTACTTACGGCTAACATATTAGCTATTTTGATTAAAAAAGTCAATTATAGCTAATATATTAATCTTTTTTATTATTATATTAATATCTTTACCCCTCAATCTGCAATTTCTCTATATCATTATTGACTTCATTATCTGTTTTTACCAGATTACATCCATACACTCTATATCTAATCCAATTTAATATTTACATAAGTCTTAAATTTACGTTATAATATAGCTATCTTATATGAACGTATAAATTATCTAAAATATATAGGTGAGGTGAACAGATATGAATGATACTTACAAATCACTCAATTCCATACTGGTTAAGCTCTTTAATGACATAATGCATATAGAAGAACACGCCCTTATAACAGACGAATTTAAAAATCTTACCGTCAATGATATGCATATAATTTAAGCTGTTGGGATAGACAGGCCTAAGAAGATGTCAGAGATTGCCAGACAACTCGGTGTTACAATGGGTACACTTACAACCGGAATTAACGGTCTTGTGAAAAAAGGCTATGTTGAGCGTCACAGAAGTGATAAAGACAGACGTATTGTCTATGCTTCACTTACCACGTCAGGCCATAAAGCATATAACCATCATATGAAGTTCCACAAAGATATGATTGACTATATTATGAATGAACTGTCAGAGGATGAAGCTAAGATACTTGGTAAGACTTTTGTGCGTCTTGAAGATTATTTTGAGAAGTGGTTATAAATACGAAAATGGCATAAGCTGTTATTTTACACAGACAGCTTATGCCACTTCCCATTTAATCTTCATTTTAACTACTTATCCCATTCAGAAATCTCAGTAGCTATTAATCCGGCAGTTACTAATATCCCACCAATTCCAATTATAAGACTCATTTTTTTCTCCATTCTTTCCTAAATATATTATAATAATAACTGACACTCCCAAAAGACTAATCAACAGCATCAGCATTAATTATCATAATAATCAATGTTTTCCACATTGAACCTGTTTCAACTATGAGTTATACACTTTTTCCCACTTACTTGTCAAGATATACACACTTTTCTTCAAACTTCTAATGATACCCTTACATTATTTAGTGAATAACTACACCAATAAAACAGTATATCTTCAATTTATGTACATGTAATACCTGACATATTTAAAAATCCAGGCACTACATACTGCCATAATGCTTTCATTGATATACATAAAAAACTGCTGCCCCGGTCTTCATAACCAGAACAGCAGTTTTGATATAAAATTTACTTAATTAAAGAATGAATTAACTTAGGAATGTAATTCCATAATGCTGAAAATGTCATTACAAGTGCGAATAAATAGCTTATAACCATACATATCTGAAGAACTCTCGGTGTCTTATAACCTTCATTTACATCTTTTCTGAATAACATTCTCATTACAAAAAATCCACCAAATGGTGTAGCAATGGCAGTTGCAATATTAGCTACAAATATAAGCTGTGTCGGTGAACCACCATAACAGTAACAAATCACTGCCGCAAATGCTATACATGCAAGACAACCATATCTGATAAACTTTGATTCCAGATTAACCGGTTTGTTGATACCAGCTCCAAGTAATACCATTCCTCTTTGTGTATTACCAAGAAGTGATGAAAATCCTGCCGCAAGAAGAGCAATACCCATAACAATAGGTGCAGCTTTTCCTAGAAATGGAACAAGCAGATCTCCTAACTGTGCCGGTGCTGTAATCTTAATTCCTGCCGGATGAAGCACAATAGCGCCTACAAGTACAATTGAACCTGATATAAGAATAACTGCAATAACATGTGCAATAGCATCTGCAAGCATTATTCCATTAAACATATCTTCTTTTTTCCATTTTTTCTCAACACCAAGATATGTTCCATAGATACCAGCCGTGATAGCTGCGTTGGTACTTACATATGCAAGTGATGTCGTAAGACTTCCATCTGCTATTTTCCAGTTGACAAACCCCTTACCAAGTTCTCCCCATGAAGGTCCTCCTGTTGCAACAAGTGTTGCATAAAAGCATATAATCATTCCGACAATACATAATGTAATTAACTTTTCTACCTTTGAATAAACCCCTTTTGTAAAATAACATGCAAGTATAATTGCAATCATAATCAATGAACCAAGCTTCCAGTTAATACCAAGAACAAGATTCATACCAGCTCCCGAACCGGTAATATTACCCATTGTAAAAAACAGACATGATAAGAATGTAGCAATACCAACTATAGCTGCTGCCGCTTTACCATAATATTGTCTTATTGCATGTATGATAGGCATACCTGTAAGCATTGAAATTCTATATGAGGATAACATAAATGTTATACCCATAAATGCAATTGGTATCAGAAGCCATATCATTGAATAACCATAATTAGAGCCAAGCATCGCTGATGTAGTAATATTTCCAGGTCCTATAACAACCCCGGCTAATATAATTCCGGGTCCAATTCTTTTAAGCAGCTCAAGTGGAGTTGCTTTTTTCACCTTCTTTTCATCAAATTGTTCACCCATAAGCCTTCTCCTAACAAAGGCAGTGCCCCAGTATTAATAACTTCCAGATCACTGCCTCATAATCCTGAGTGGTAAGTTTATATTATTTAAACTGGTTCATATCAACCTTTTCCATCTTACTTCTCTCAAGTCCAAGTGAAATCCAGTCTTTTTCTTCCTGATTTAATGGAAGTACCGGCTTTCTCATTAATCCACTTGTAAAGATTCCTCTCTGAACTAATGCTTCTTTTAATCTTGCATGAGCCTCGCCTGATGGCTGTCCACCGCCATATATAGCCTGTGAAATATGATAAATTCTGTTAGACCAGTCCTGTGCTTCCTTTAAAGTATGCTTATCCGGATGAGAAAATACATCCCATGCCGGGCAGATTATTTCAGGCACACATCCGGCAAATCCGATTAAAGCACCGTCCATTCCCGGGAACCAGCTTACACAGAGTGTTTCATCATGACATGTTATTAATGAGATGTCCGGGCATTCCTGACGGAGAAGTCTTACATCATGTTCATAGATTGATGTAACTCTTGTACCCATCTTAATACATTTAACATGATCAATTTCCTTACACATCTTAATTAATGTTTCTACCGGATAGAATGCCTTGCTTGTTGCTGGATAAAGATGAATAATAATATCAATATCAGCTCCCTCTGCAACATCCTTTACATATTCAAATGGTGCATCCTTGTGCATTCCGAAACGAAGCCACATATGTGGTGGCATTAAGAGGATTCCGTCTGCTCCTGCTTCCTTAGCTTCCTTAGCCATCTCAATTGACTCTGCTGTATTTTCACAGTTGACACCTGAAATAATTGTCATTACATCGCCGCACTCTTCACTACAGATTTCAACTACACGCTTACGTTCTGCTCTTGTAAGCCCTGTTATCTCACCTGTATGTCCATTACATACAAGTCCTTCTATTCCTTTTCCATAAAATGATTTGATCCAACGAAGATATGCTCTGAACTCTGGTTCATTAATTGAATAATCATCGTTTAAAGGTACTGAAACTGCTGGGAATATTGTTTTAAATGTTTTTACTTTTGCCATAATAGTGATCTCCTTTTCAATTAGAAATTTTATTATTTTGTTCTTTTAATATTTTTTGCTATCCGCTGCGCATCGGTTTGATTTATTTATGCAATCGTTTGTATCACTGTGATTATTTTATACCACACCTTATTTATATAGTCAATGCTTTATGCAACTTGTGCAATATTTTGCACATATTCGTATACAATGTAGTAAATATGCTTGTTTTATCACTAATACAATTTCTGCTTCCACATCAAAACATTCTTCTTTCTTTTTAATATTTTTAGTCATAACCTATTATACTTGCTTAAAATCATTAGATATTGTATACTCAATATATACAAACGTTTTCACATTAATTGTACAGAATTGTATGTTTATGTTAATTAAAGTCTGTACTTATAGAAAGGGGGCTTATATATGGCTACATTAAAAGATGTTGCAAAGCTTGCATGTGTTGATGTAAGCACTGTATCCAGAGCATTAAACAATACTTCCTACGTCCATCCTGATACTAAAAAAAGAATTATGGCAGCCGTTGAACAGCTAAGTTACAAACCTAATATACTGGCAAAAGGGCTGCGTCAGGGAAAAAGACATACTATTGGTGTCGTAGTTCCACGTCTTCATCTTACTTTATATGCTGATATGATGCAGGGTATTGAATACGAATGCAGGCAGACAGGATATGCTACCATGATATGTATTACAGAAGATGACAGTGAGCTTGAAAAAGAACACCTTAACCGTCTAAGAAATGGTTTTGTCGATGGAATAATCATTGCCGGAACCGGCAAAAACGGCCACCTGCTTCGTGATATGCACGCAGATGGTCTTGGAATTATACAGATAGTGCGTAAACAGGACAAGAACCTTAGCAGTGTAATTGCAGACTACGATGCATGCGGCTATGATACTGTTCACTATCTCTATAATAAAGGCTGTAGAAATATCGGTCTCATTAACGGTTCTATGAATTACGCTCCATATAAGGAACGATATAAGGGATTTCAACGTGCCATAAAGGAACTTAAACTTCAGGAATATTGTGCAATATCTCCTGATTCTATTAACAGTTTTGAATATGGATATGAATGTACAGAACAACTTTTAAAAGATAATCCTAAGATAGATGCCATCATGGCTGCTGTTGATATTCAAGGTATGGCAGCACTTAGAGCTTTAAAGGTACACTCTCTTAGAGTACCTGATGATGTACGCCTTGTAAGCCTTACAGGACATTCCATTGGCAATATGCTTGAGACAACCATGACATCTCTTGAAATACCCGCTTATGAGATGGGAACCAAAGCTGTAAAGATGTTAATCGATGAAATAGATGCTCCTAAAGATATTAAACCAAGCCCACAGCATCTTGTTTTTTCAGCTTCTCTTGTAGAACGTGAAAGCTCATGATCTTATAATAACAGCATGTTCGTATATACAAGGTTCAAAGATTATGCAGCATATTACAGATAATAATCATCATACAACAGATTTTGCCGGAATATTCTTATAACATAAAGTCTACATAACCAAGCAGGGAGTATAAACTGTATCCAGCTTATGCTCCTTATTTAATCGAATCTTTAAGCTGGTAGATAATAAGGCTTTCAGTTCCATTTTTATTAAAATCCCCCACTTTTTGTCAAATTACAGATTACATCTATACACACTATATCTAATCCAATTTAATATTTACATTATTCTTGAATTTACGTTATAATATACTTATCGGATATGAACGTATAATTTATCTAAAATATACAGGTGAGGTGAACAGATATGAATGATACTTACAAATCACTCAATTCCATACTGGTTAAGCTCTTTAATGACATAATGCATATAGAAGAACACGCCCTTATAACAGACGAATTTAAAAATCTTACCGTCAATGATATGCATATAATTTAAGCTGTTGGGATAGACAGGCCTAAGAAGATGTCAGAGATTGCCAGACAACTCGGTGTTACAATGGGTACACTTACAACCGGAATTAACGGTCTTGTGAAAAAAGGCTATGTTGAGCGTCACAGAAGTGATAAAGACAGACGTATTGTCTATGCTTCACTTACCACGTCAGGCCATAAAGCATATAACCATCATATGAAGTTCCACAAAGATATGATTGACTATATTATGAATGAACTGTCAGAGGATGAAGCTAAGATACTTGGTAAGACTTTTGTGCGTCTTGAAGATTATTTTGAGAAGTGGTTATAATGACAAATAACCGCAGAGCCAGAAATTATATCTGACTCTGCGGTTATTTGTATTTTTTATTTGTATTTTAATTACATATCATGTTTATTTCTTTTAACAACATTAATTTTGCATTTATTAATATTCAAGATATGCTCCCTTCATAGGGCTTGCTGCATGGTGGCTGAATAATCTCATTACACCCTTTGTATATTTAGGTGCTACCGGCTTCCAGTTTTTACGGCGTTCTTTTAATATTTCATCTATTTCATCAGGAGTTTTTCTTTCTCCCTTAACACCAATAATATTAAGCTTTCTTGCCATTACATCTATTTCAATCAAATCATCCTCTTCAACAAGTGCTATTGGTCCTCCGTCTACTGCTTCAGGACTGCAGTGTCCAATTACCGGACCTGTTGAAGCACCTGAAAAACGTCCGTCAGTTATAAGAGCAATACTCTTTCCTAATTCCTTATCACTACTTATAGCTTCTGATGTGTAAAACATCTCCGGCATACCACTTCCCTTAGGTCCTTCATATCTTATAAATACTGCATCACCTTTATTTACTTTATGTTTTAATACTGCAGAAAGACATTCTTCTTCGCTGTCAAATGGTTTTGCATGTAATACTGCTTTAAACATCTCTTTAGGACAGGCTGTATGTTTAATTACTGCTCCTTCCGGTGCGAGATTTCCACGTAATATTGCTATACTTCCATCTGTTCCTATGGCCTTGTCATATGGTCTTATTATATCTTCCTTAGTAATATTTATATTATATCTCTTGTTAAATTCCATAAGCCATTTATCACATTTCTGGTAAAATCCTTTATCCTTTAAGTCTTCCAGATTTTCACCTAATGTTTTTCCGGTTACTGTCATTACATCAAGATTGAGATAATCTTTTATCTCTTCCATAATTGCAGGAACACCACCTGCATAATAAAAGCATTCTGCTGGCCAGCGTCCTGCCGGTCTTACATCCAGCAGATACCTTGCATTTTTATGTATTCTGTCAAATGTATCACCTGTAATCTCAATTCCAAGCTCATGTGCTATGGCAGGAATATGAAGAAGTGCATTAGTACTGCCTGAAATAGCTGCATGTACTAATATTGCATTTTCAAAACTCTTTATTGTTACAATGTCTGATGGACGCATATTTTCCATTTTTGCCAGTCTTACAGACTGTCTTCCCGCTTCTCTTGCAAATTCAATAAGGTCAGGGCTCGTTGCAGGCATAAGTGCACTTCCCGGTAACGCAAGTCCAAGTGCTTCCGCCATAATCTGCATTGTAGAAGCTGTACCTATAAATGAACATGCACCACAGCTTGGACATGCATTGCATTTTGCCCAGTCAAGCTTTTCCTTATCTATCTCCCCTCTTTCATACTTTGCACTATACATTCCAAGCTGCTCTAATGTAAGCATCTCAGGTCCTGCATTCATTGTTCCACCCGGTACAAATACTGATGGAATATTTACTCTAAGCATTCCCATAAGATTACCCGGAACTCCCTTATCACAGCTTGAAAGATATACACCTGCATCAAAAGGTGTCGCATTTGCATGTATTTCAATCATGTTAGCAATCATTTCACGGCTTGCAAGACTATAATTAATACCATCTGTTCCCTGACTTTCTCCGTCACATATATCAGTACAGAAGTATTTTGCACCAAATCCATTTTCCTGTTCAATACCTTTTTTTACTTCATCTACGAGAATATTTAAGTGTCCGCTTCCCGGATGACTATCACCATATGTACTTTCTATAATTACCTGTACCTTATCAAGGTCTTCCTTCTTCCAACCTGTTCCTATACGCAGCGGATCAAGTTCCGGTGCTAATTTTCTCATTTCCTGACTTACTAATTTCATAATTTTCACTCCTTTAGAATTTTATTTTTTATTACATTTGACAATATACAGCCGCTTACTCATTATTTTTTATCAGATTACATTCTTTCAGCCTGCATCGTATATCTTCCTCATTATGTTCATCAACCAGCATTTCAACATCTTCAAATTGTGGCAGGCTGAATACTCCAAGCATGGATTTTGCATTGACTACATATCTTCCACATGCCAAATCCACATCGTCTTTACAGCTTTCTGCTACCATAACAAGATGTTTTGCATCATTTAAGCTTCTTAAATACACAGGAATCCTAACCATTTTACACTCCATTTCCGCACAATTTATGCAAATATTGAAATAATAAAGCTAATTATAAGGCTTGTAGCACCTATTATTGTTTCCATAATCGTCCATGATTTTAATGTAGTCTTCTCATCTATTTCAAGAAACGTACCTACAAGCCAGAAGCCCGCATCATTGACATGGCTTAATGCTGTAGCACCTCCGCATATTGCACAACACATAGCTGCTCTATATAATACACTTGTTGCCATTACCGCCGGCATTGCAGCCATTATTCCTGAAGCCATAGTCATTGCAACTATAGAACTTCCCACAGAAGCCCTGACAAATAATGCAATTAAAAATGCGATTATTATTAAAGGCATTCCACTCTTTTCCAATGCCGGAGCTATGATATCACCAAGTCCTGAATCCTGAAGCATCCATCTGATCACACCTCCACTTGCAATGACAAGAAGAATCATTCCAACCGGTCTTAATGAATGATCTAATATTTTTTTAAGCTGATCTGCTGAAAAACCTCTTCTTATTCCAAGGAAATACATTGCTGCAATAGTAGCAATTGTTAATGCAAAAAACGGTTTTCCTATAAATGCAAGTATGCTTTTAATGTTACTATTCATTGGAATATACTGTGATATTGTACTTACCAGTATCAATACAAGTGGTATTAAAATAACAAAAACCACAAGTCCAAATCCCGGAAGTTCTTTTCCATCATCCTGCACCTCTTCAACATTAGCAGGAAGCTTTGTAAATATCTTTTCACCAATGAACTTTCCCCATATAACACCTGAAACAACCATACATATTATAGCTACCGGTACGCCTACCATAATCATTGTTCCAAGATTAACGCCTAATGTATTAGCTGTAAGTACCGAGCCTGCTGATGGTGGTATAAATGCATATCCACTTGCAAGTCCCGCTAAGAGTGGAATTGCATAAAATAATGTTGATTTCTTAGTCTGCTTGGCAACGCTGAATGCCAGAGGTATTAATACCACAACACCGGCTTCAAAAAATACTGTAGTTCCTATTACCAGACCTGTAATTCCTAAAGCCCATCCGGCTTTTTTCTGCCCAAGCTTATCTATAAGTGTAGTTGCAATTCTTTGTGCACCACCACTGACTTCAAGTATTCCTCCAAACATTGCACCAAGACCAACAAGTAAAGCTATTCCCTGCAATGTTTTTCCCACGCCTTTTTCAACTGTACTAGTAATCATTTCAAGTGGCATTCCTGCACCAATTCCTATAATTACTGCTGACAACATCATAGATATTACCGGATGCAGCTTAAACTTAATAATCAATATAAGCAGACATACAATTCCCACTACCGCAGAAATCATAACCCTTAATGGTTCACCCGAAAATGTCGTTTCCACCATAATATACCTCCTTTATTCATCAGACCACTTTTTAAGTAATAATTCATCTGATGTTTTCTATGGTTTTTGCTGTTTTAATTATTATTTTTCGTATTTTTTTAGATTAATTCCGAAATTCATCTGATGATTTCATCATAAACTCTTTTCATAAAAAAATCAATAATATATTTTTACTTAAAATCAAGACATTTTTTTGTGCATATTGCCAGTTTGACAATTTATTTAATAGTATTTATCATATTATTTAATAAATATAACAATTAAGGAATGAGGTAATTCATATGACGAATTCATCAACAGATGAGAAAAGTCTTCCACAAATAATTTCAGAAGATATAATTTCTCTTATACTTAAAGAAAATCTTAAACCCGGTGACAAGCTTCCCAATGAAGCCATCCTTTCAGAAAAATTATCTGTTGGAAGAAGTTCTATACGGGAAGCCATGAAGCTTCTTGCTTCAAGAAATATTGTATCAATACGTCAGGGTTCAGGAACATATGTTGCAGCATCCCCGGGAATTGTAAACGATCCCTTAGGATTTACATTTATAGTAAATAAGAAACAACTCGTACACGACCTTTTAGAGGTTCGTCTGCTATTAGAACCCTCCATAGCCGCTATGGCTGCATCAAATGCTGACAAAGATGATATAAAAAAAATAGTAGAATTATGTGATGAGGTTGAAAAACTTCTTATTGAACAAAAAGACCATACTCAGGCTGATATTGCTTTTCACAATGCAATAGCCATGAGCAGCAAAAATGTTGTTATTCCAAGACTTATTCCTGTAATTAACAGTTCCATCCCTCTTTTCGTAGAGACAACAGGTAATTGTCTTAAAAACGAAACAATTGAGACACACCGGGAAATAGCCGATGCAATTGCTGCACATGATTCCATAAAGGCAAAGGATGCAATGTATCTTCATCTTGTATACAACCGGCGTACCATATCATCTGTATACCACGGATAATATTTAATTATCAATTACATCCTCTTTTTTACAATTATTTAAGAACGCCTTTAATATCTGCTGCTTCTCTTAGTTACTGATAATAATCCATATATAATTTATTGCATAAACTTAAAAATGGAGTATAAGCTATATCATTTCCTTAAGCTTATACTCCCTGACATAATTAATTTGTATTTTTACACCATTTAATCCTTAAAAATATGCTCCCTGTTCTTTGCCATAACAGTAAGCAGAGCCATTCCAATAATTCCACATACGATAATTTCGCTAAGACCTACCGTAAACATAAAGTATACCAAAAGACCATCATATCCATATGCATACTTTAATACAAATGGAACTATAACCATATTGGCTATGATTGGTGGCAATGGCACAAGCCATTTATTCTTTCTTACAAGATATGAACCTATAGCGCCTATAAGTGTTGCAATACTTCCAAACACAATATCCCATATCAGTCCGCCACCAATAATATTAGCTATAAGACACCCGACAAACAGTCCCGGAATGGCTGCCGGCGTAAAATATGGCATAATTGTAAGCATCTCTGCAATCCTGAACTGTATCGGTCCAAAACTGAATGTATCAAATATCAGCACCAATACCACATAAATAGCTGCAATTACAGCTCCCTGCGTTATAAATTGTACCTTTTTATTTCTCATAACATAATTCCTTTCTTCTTAGCCTATAGTAATTTTTTATATTCTGTAATATTCATTATACAATTTCATAAATAACAAAATGTCATTATAATTCATCTGTTATGCTTCTAACAATAAATATTTATTCATACGATTTTGCAAATTAAAAACACGACGTTTCTTATAATACAACTATTACTTCCAATTGACAAGTCATCTATATTACTGTCCGGCTATACACTTCCCACTATCCTGGCGTGTCCTGGACTTGCACCCGTTAGGGCGCACCCATGGCGCGCAAACAAAATTGACCGGAAAGAGGCATACACCTCTCCCCGGCCGTTTAATATATGGAAAATTAGGAAACTGGCTTATTTAGTGATACCATTTGTCTTATAAATAAATGTTACCGTACCCTCTGTATCATCTGCCTTACCCGCAAATGACTGATAATTCTTACCAAGCTCTGTTACTTTCTTAAGTGTTTCAGTAATCTCAGGAGCATCTACTCCTAACATCTTAGTAATCTTTTCAATTCCTTCTTCACTAAACTGAAGCATGCCATCCTTTAATGTTATTGTTCCATCTGCTAACTGGATAGCACCATCATCAAGCTGGATAGCTCCGTCACTAACCTGACTGATACCATCATTTAATGTATTAAGGCCATCCTTTAACTGGTTAGCACCATCATCTAATGCTCCTACACCGTCTGCCAATGCTCCGGCTCCTTCTGCTAACTGTGATGTACCATCCTTAAGCTGGTTAGCACCATTGTCTAATGCATTAACTCCAAGTGCTAATGCTCCTGCTCCTTCATTTAACTGTGCTGTACCAAGCTTTAACTGCTTAGCACCATCATTTAATGCATTAATACCTGTTGTAAGCTCTGGTGTTGACTCTACTAACTGTCCAAGTCCTGCCTTTAACTGTTCACTTCCTGCTACTAATGCAGGAACTCCGTTAGTGCTGTCTGTAAGCTGTGCTGCACCTGCATCCAGCTGTTTAGCTCCGGCCACTGCTGTTGACATACCGTTATTTAATGTATCATTATTGGCAACGAGCTGTCCAAGTCCTGCCTTTAACTGACCTGCACCTGCATTAACCTGATCACTTCCTGTAACCAATGCATTAAGTGCCTGGCATACTGTTGTAGGTGCTGCAAGTGGTGTCTTAGCTGTAAGTTCATCAAGAGTACCAATACCTGCCTTAACCGTTGCAATACCACTCTTTAATGCTGCTGAACCCTGCTTTAATGCTGTAAGACTCTGTGTAAGGTTCATATTTGTTTCAGGATCTGTTGTCTGTGTTGCTGTATTATATACCTGTGTTAAAGCTCCTGATATACTCTGGTTGCTTACTGTCTTAAATAATAATCCCATCTGGGCATTATATACATCTGCAAGACTTGTAAACTGTGTACCTGAGGCTGCTATAGCTGCATTGAGCTGCTGTATATATGGATTACCTGCGTTAGCACCTACAAACTGATATGCGTCCATGTATTTTGCATATAGAGTAGATATTGTAGCATCGTTCATTGTTGTATTCATATCTGTATATGGTGTAATAAGAAGGTTAGCATTGCCTAACGCTCCTAAAATGCTGTTTACATTAGCACCAATTCCATCTTCAATAGCCTTAGCCTGTGTAAGTGCTTCTGTATTACTTCCATAAGTTGCAGCCTGTGATGCAATATTACCAAATGAAGCATTTAATGTATCTGCAAGTTTATTAATACCTGCATCCAGCTGGTCTGCTCCATCATTTAACTGCTCTACACCATTTACAAGACCAGGATTTTCTTCTGTTCCATCTCCTGCAAAGTTAGAAGCAAGTGCGCTAAGACCTGCATTAATCTGAGCTGTACCATCTTTTAATGTATCTGCACCATCATTAGCTGATGATACACCATCTGTATAATTTGAAATACCTGTCTGCAATGCTCCAAGACCTTCTGTATCAGAAGCAAGCTTACCAGTGCCTGCCTTTAAGGCTGTAACACCTTCATTTAACTTAGATGTACCGGCAGCAAGTGCTCCTGAACCATCGTTAAGCTGTGCAATACCACTTGTAAGTGCCGGCATCTTAGAGAACAACTGGTTAGTTCCGGCAGCAAGGTCTCCGGCGCCTGTATCAAGCTTTGCAATACCGCTTGTAAGTGTTGGAACTTTTCCATTTAATTCGCCTGTACCTGCTGCAAGAGTTGCTGCTCCATCATTAAGCTTTGTAATACCACTTGTAAGTGTTGGAACTTTTCCATTTAATTCGCCTGTACCATCCGCAAGAGCTGCTGCTCCATCTACAAGCTGTGCAGAACCATCTGATAACTGGTTAGTTCCGTCTACAAGCTGGCTTGTTCCATCCTTTAATGTTGCTGTACCCTCTGCAAGAGTATCTGTTCCATCTATTAACTGGTTAGAGGCATCAGAAAGGTCATCCATCTGATCCTTTACATCATCAAAATTGATTGCTTCTGTATCAATGTCTGAAAAAAGACTGCTTGTTGCTACTGACATAACATCGTTAAGTTCAAAATCCTTAGCATCAGCTGTTACTTCAATATATTTAGGAATATCAATATCAAGCTTTTCATCACCAAGTGTAAGATTAAGACTTTCTTTTAATCCCGGCATTGCTGCACCGATTACGATATTGTTATCATTTACCTGTGTCACCTTACCATTAGTAACCTCAATATTAGAGAACTTATCCTTTGGAAGAACCATTCCTGTAAGCATTGTAAATGGTACATATGCTGTCTGTGTCTTACCATTTACTGTAATAGTTTTCTTTTCATTATTAGTATAGTCAAATCTTATCTTAACCTTACCGCTCTGTCCTAAAAGCTTATCTGCTGATATTTCCTTGCCATCAAGATAGTATGTAACCTTAATTGTTACAGGTGTCTGCTGTGTTGATGTTCCCTGATAAGTAATGCTGTTACCGTCCGCAGCCCATGTAAGCTTACCATCACTTCCTGATGTAGATGTTTCATCACCTGTAAGATTCTTAATATTGCTTAATTTTGATACATCCTGAATTGTAGATACACCTGTTACGTTATTTAACTTCTCATTAACTATTAAATGATCCTGTTTACCTGTAACATCTGTAAATACATATACTGTTTCATCCTTAGAATTAGTCTTCTTTTCTGTTGAAACATTCTTAGATGCTGTCTGGGATGCTGAATATAATGTATTGCTTAAAGCATTTGATAAAATACTATCATTATCATTTGCAGCGGCAGCACTTACTGCTGTAGCACTCTCTGTTCTGGCTGAATTAGTACCACATGCTGCAAGACTGCATGCCATAAGGGCTGCACACATAAATACTGAACCATACTTAAATAATTTCTTTTTAATCATAGTAATCTCCATTTCTGAGCAGCTATATTACGATGATGTGATGTAACCGGCTTATACTCCGGTCTTTCCCCGACATCAATGACTGTCTGTTCCTGCCCTGAAGCAGCCAGTCCGTTCATATCTGAACCGTGGTGAATCAGTTTCCATTTCCATATTAATTTTATTTCCAGGGTGGCGGCCTGAAAAATACAATCCCAGGTCAGCCGCCATATAATTCATTATGTAAATCCTGTTATATATTATTAACTTCCGGGTTCACTGCCTTAATCTTCCTGCTCTTATCTATAAATCCTTTACTGGTATGAATTATAATCTTATCAAATACAACAAAGAATGAAGGAAGTATAAATATAACTACAAACATACTGATAATAGCGCCTCGTGCCATTAATGTACAAAGTGAACCAATCATATCTACACTTGAATATACACCAACACCGAAAGTTGCAGCGAAGAAACCAAGTGCACTTACGATAACTGATGGAATTGATGTTGAAAGTGCTATAGAAATGGCTTCCTTCTTAGAAGCGCCTTCAAATCTTTCCTTTCTGTAACGTGTTGTCATAAGAATAGCATAATCGACCGTAGCACCTAACTGAATTGTACCAATAACTACTGATGAGATAAATGGTATTGTTGTATTCAGATAGTATGGCAGACACATGTTAATAAATATCGCAAATTCAATGGCTGCAACAAGTACAATAGGAAGTACTGCTGACTTAAATACACATATGATAATAATAAATATTGCTGCGATAGATACAACACTAACTGTCTTGAAATCCTTATCTGTTATTGTTATAAGATCCTTAGTACAAGGTCCTTCACCAATAACCATAGAATCAGAATCATACTTCTTAGTAATTGTATTAACCTGTTCAATCTGTGCATTAAGCTCATCAGATGCAAGCTTATAATCTGATGCCACTGCTATAATCTGATGGTGTTCACTCATCAGGGTTTCTCTTAATTCGTCAGGAATCATTTCCTCAGGTATCGTATTGCCTGCTATAGAATTATATCCCAGTGCAAATGATACACCATCTACATTCTTAAGGTCATCTAACATCTGTGTGGCTTCCTTAGTTGGAAGATCTGCATCTGCAAGCACCATGTATACTGAATTCAGGTCGAAGTTTTCTTCCAGCATCTTGTTAGCCTGTGCACAGTCAAGATATTCAGGGAATGTATCAGTTAAGTTGTAATATACATTTGTATTATTGTAACCATAAATTGCCGGTCCTAATAATACTAAGAATACTATAATAAATATCCATGAATGATTAACTACAAAGTCAGCCAGTCTGTCGAATCTTGCCGGCATAATCTCTCTGTGAGTTGTCTTTTCAAGTGCCCTGTCAAATGTAAGTATTAATGAAGGAAGTATTGTTACACAACCAATTACACCGATAACAACACCCTTTGCCATTACAATACCAAGGTCAAGACCAAGTGTAAAACTCATAAAACAAAGTGCTAAGAAACCTGCAACTGTTGTAATTGATGAACCTACTACTGATGTAATGGTGCTTCCGATAGCCTGTGCCATTGCCTTGTTGTGGTCATCACCATTTTCTTCTTTCTTCTCTTTATATGAATGCCAGAGGAAAATTGAATAGTCCATTGTAACACCTAACTGCAATACCGCCGCAAGTGCTTTTGTAAGGAATGATACCTCTCCCATAAATATGTTAGAACCTAAATTATATACAATCGCCATACCGATACTTAACATGAAAAATACCGGTACAAGGAAAGAATCCATAAATACTGCAAGAACAATACTTGTAAGTACACATGCTATAACAACATATGCAAGTGTTTCCTGCTGTGTTATCTTCTTAGTATCTGTAACAACTGCTGACATACCGCTTATAAAGCACTGACCACGTGCTAATTCCCTAAGCTCTCCTATAGCATTCATGGTTTCATCACTTGATGTCGTATCATCAAAGAAGATTACAAACATCGTACATCCGGATTCCTTATTCTGGAAAATACTTCTATACTTTTCAGGAATTAATTCCGTTGGTACTGTATTACCTACAAAGCTGTTATAAGATACGATATCTGTAACATGATCTACATTCTTAATCTTATCTTCAAGCTTTGCCTCGTCTTTTGAATCCATGCCCTGCACAACGACCGTTGCATAAGCACCTTTTCCGAACTCATCAAGAAGAATATCCTGACCCTTCATAGTTTCAATATCACCCGGAAGATAATACAATATGTCGTAATTAACTCTTGTATATACATAACCAAGTCCTGCCGGTATAAGCAATAAGAAACTAATGATAAGAATTGGTATTCTTAACTTAACTATTACTTTTCCTACTTTTTCCATATTAAACCTCCTGTCTGATTAAAAACAGCTTAATGACCAGTAGTCATTCTTATTTTCGTAAGTCATTATAGCACAAAATGACCATTAGTCAATATATTTTATAATTTTTTTGACCGCCAGTCATTTTTTCTCAAAATCAATTGACTTTTAAGAAATTATAATCTAATATTTTATGAGGTTATAACAACATTAAGGTAATTGTATATAAGATATAAGAATCAATCATACAACCGTTAATCCATATATTTACAAATATTAACGTTTTTATATGGATATACTATAATGCCGGCATTAAAACTGCCTGCAGAATGGAGTTACTATGGGAAAAATAGAATCAAATAAACAACAAAAACAGGCTTCTCTGCTTAATACAGCATTCCAGCTCTTTACGACAAAGGGTGTTAATAAAACTTCAATCGCTGAGATATCACAACAGGCAGGTATAGCAAAGGGTACTTTCTATCTTTATTTTAAAGATAAATATGATATAAGAAACAAACTGATTTCCCATGAATCCAGCAAGCTCTTTAAAAATGCTGCAAAGGATTTAAAGAAATATTCTGAAAATATAAGCGGCGAGCTCGCCTTTGATGAACAGATAATTTTTATGGTTAATCATATAATTAATGCCCTGAATTCTAATAAAGCACTTCTTACATTTATATCTAAAAATTTAAGCTGGGGAATATTTAAAGAAGCTCTTACTACTAATATTGCAGAAAATGATATTAATTTTGAAGATGTATTTTATCATATTATAGAGAATTGTTCAGAGACAATAAAAGAACCAGAAATAATGTTATTCCTTATTATAGAACTTGTAAGCTCAACCTGCTACAGTGTAATACTTTACAGCGAGCCTGTTGATTTAGAAACCATCAAGCCTTATCTGTTCGGAGCCATCCGCGCCATAATATCACAGCATCTGTCTGTCAGTGAATCATAATATATGGAAAGTTTCAGAAAAGTATATTACACCTCAGGACTTTTTATCCTGGGGTGTATTTTTATGAGAACTGTGGTAGAAGATTATTATTGTTTTAACCATATAATATATTATACTATGATAATACAGATACTCCTACATAGTATCTTTTACTCTCTGTACTTCCTCTAATGGTAAATCCAGCATTTCGGCTACTGCTTCACATGAGGTTATCTTTCTTAAACAACTCTTGATTAACTCAGCTCTTACCTCTTCTCTTGCTTCTTCTCTTTCCACTCTTTTTGCGACTTCCTTATTATATTCTAATGTTAGCATATTCCGTACCTCCGCACTGTGTCTGATTAAAAATTCCTTTAATATACCTTTTTCTATCGCTATGTCTATAGCTTTTTTCATTGCCTTATCAAGATTCTTTTCCTGCTTCTTACAGTCTTCTACTATCTGTATAAAACGGCTGTACTGTTCCAATTTATCAGATTTCGTTAAAACAACTGTCAATATATTAAAATGTAAACTACAGAATCTTAAGAATATTCCCTTTTATTAATAAAATGCAGCATTACCGGTAACTGTTTTTATGCCTCTAAACACTTCTCCGTTTAGGTGCGTAAGAACATGATTTGGAAGTAAGCAGGTTCTTTTTGCAAAGCAAAAAACTTAAATTAAACCTGCAAAGTATTTACAGAATATCTGTAAACGATAAAATAAAAAGTGACTATTACAAACCATTATAAATCTGTAATAGCCACTACATCTTATTATTCAATTGTATATTCACCTAACTAATACCGGTTATTAAATATAATGCTAATCAATCTGCATACTGTCTTTAATTTTTTCTACTTCTTCTATTGGTACATCTAAAAATTCTGCCACAATATCGCATGGTCTTCCTTTTCGTAAATTATTTATAATCAATAACTTTCTTGTTTCTTCACTTCCTTTACGTTCGCCCTCAAGTCTTCCTTCCTCTAAAGCTTCTTCTCTTTCCACTCTTTTTGCGACTTCCTCATTATATTCTAATGTTAGCATATTCCGTACCTCCGCACTGTGTCTGATTAAAAATTCCTTTAATATACCTTTTTCTATCGCTATGTCTATAGCTTTTTTCATTGCCTTATCAAGATTCTTTTCCTGCTTCTTACAGTCTTCTACTATCTGTATAAAACGGCTGTACTGTTCCAATGTATCAGATTTCGTTACAGCTTTATTATGTGATGGATATCGTATATCTATTACTTTGACCTTTAATTCGAGCTGTACATCTTCTTCATTAAACGCATCTGATAATCTAAGTTCAAGTTCCGTTACTTTCTGACCATCCTTTATCAGGTCATCACCTCCATTATACAATACTGTAAATTCAGGTGTCGGTATCTTTAAAAGTTTCTTTCTATATATATTATCGACATCTATTATCTTTTCATACAGTCTTGCTATATATATTAAAAATCTCAATGGCATATTTTCATTGATTGTTGACTGATGCTCTAATAATACAACAAATCTTCCATTCATGGTAAATGCTATATCATTCTTTCTTGGTGTAAACAACACGTCTTCAAGAGTTACTATCTCAATTAACGATTCATCTGTGTAATCGGTATCATATAAGTTATTGTATAATCCCAATGCTTCTTTTTTATTATTGAATAATAATCTGAATACCGTATCTTTATACTTTTTATTAGTTATGCTTTTCTTATCCAATTGGCATCCCCTCATGTGTATTTATTTTATATATTATTAGTATATATATCATATAATTTAATGTCAATATAAAATATATTATTAATATACAGAATATTTCCTAATATTCACAAGAGTCATCAGTACCATAACCTTCATATTCATTAAAAACAGTTCTGCCCACAATCTGATTTAACATATCGCATATTATCTTAAGGTCATTTTCATCGTAAGTATGGTCTGACATATCATCAAAATTAAATGCAATATAGTCTTCACCTGTCTCAATGGCATTTTCACAGGCATCATAATTATCTCCGAAATAATCTTCCCTGAACTCACTTACGAATCTTTCAATATTAGTATTTTCAGGTTCTAAATCACCGGTTAAGGTATCAGTCAGCTTTTGTTGTTCCGCTTCTGAAAGGCTATCATCTGCGTTTACTTCAAAAATGACACAATTAATATAGGCTGGGTTTTTAGGGTTACGCTCGGCTTTTAATTCTTCACGAACTTTCTTTTTAAATTGTGCTTCACCGCCACACTTCTCTATCAGTTGATTCACTTTTGCTGCCTGTTCTTCCTGAGTCTGTCCCAATTCTTTTGCTTCCTCATATATCTGTATTAACTCTCCCAGAATTTTTCCGGCTACTGCTGTGGCCGGAATACATTCCATAAGCTTCGGAAGATGTACCCATGTACGCTGTGATAATGCCTTTATCATACGAAATGACTTTTCTCTTGATATCATAACTTTTCTCCTTTGTTTTTAAATATTTTTCTATCAAAAAAGTGACTATCACATTCATATTCTGCCAGATATGTAATAGCCACTTTTTTAAATTTATTAGTTATAGTTATAAATGTGCAAATATAAATCTACTCATTTATGCGTTGTTAAACATAATGAATTACATAAGATTATAAATAATATGTATCTTAGAAAACTAACTGACCACCAACTACATTCCATGTGCCATATTCATTAGCTGCTGTACCTGTGTATGTAAAGTCAATTGCTCCATTGCTTACATACCACCATCCTACATTCTCGTCATATGCAAGACCAGTATAGCCGAAATCTATTGCTCCATTTACTACCTTCCACCAGCCTACGTTTTCATCGTATACAAGTCCTGTGTAACTGAAGTCTATTGCTCCGTTTACTACTTTCCACCAGCCTACATTTTCATCATATGCAAGTCCTGTATAGCCGAAATCTATTGTTCCGCTTACTACTTTCCACCAGCCTACATTTTCATCATATGCTAATCCTGTATAGCCGAAATCTATTGTTCCGCTTACTACTTTCCACCAGCCTACATTTTCATCGTATGCAAGTCCTGTATAGCCGAAATCTATTGTTCCGTTTACTACTTTCCACCAGCCTACGTTTTCATCGTATGCAAGTCCTGTGTAACCGAAGTCTATTGTTCCATTTACTACTTTCCACCAGCCTACATTTTCATCGTATGCTAATCCTGTGTAACCGAAATCTATTGTTCCATTTACTACTTTCCACCAGCCTACATTTTCATCATATGCAAGTCCTGTATAGCCGAAGTCTATTGCTCCGCCTACTACTTTCCACCAGCCTACATTTTCATCGTATGCAAGTCCTGTATAACCGAAATCTATTGTTCCGTTTACTACCTTCCACCAGCCTACATTCTCGTCATATGCAAGACCAGAATAGCCGAAGTCTATTGCTCCGTTTACTACTTTCCACCAGCCGACTTTCTCATCATATGCGAGTCCATTGAAACCGAAGTCAACCATACCATTGGTAATCTTCCACCAGCCGGCTTCATTTGCGGCAAGTCCATTATAGCCTGTATTAACATCACCATTTACATAATAATACCAGTTGCCATCCTCTCCCTGTAATACACCATTCTTGTTAGCTGCTACATTATTGGCGTTATTACTACTGTTGTTATTGTTCTTATTGGCATCATTATTTGTATTATTGCTGTTATTCTTATCAGAGTTATCTTTATTAGTGTTATTGCTGTTGTTCTTATTAGAATCATCTTTATTTACATTATTGTTGTTAGAATCATCTTTGCCTGTATTGTCTTTATTGGTATTATCCGCATCATCTGCTTTGTCATATGTACTGCCTGTCACTACATATCTGTGACCTTCGATAAGTGTATCTGGTTTGCCATCGTATTTAACATTTGCTGTCTTATCAGTCCATGATACGTCGCCCATACATTCTATAACATCTCTTATAATATATTCTTTTCTTATCGAACCGAAATTGTTAGGCATAGTGACTTCTTTTACTGTATCAGAAAAAAAACCTTTAATATAGGTTATTGAGTCAAACCCACCAATACCACTTAAATCAAAATTACTCAAGTCTAATGATGTCAAGTTACTACAACCAGCAAACATACCAAGCATGTCACCTACATTTGAAGTATCAAAGTTACTCACATCTAATGACGTTAAACTACTGCAACCAGAAAACACACCATTCATACGTCCTACATTTGAAGTATTAAAACTACTCACATCTAATGATTTTAGACTTGCACAACCTTTAAACATACCTATTATTGTATCTATATTTGAAATGTCTAAATTTTCTAATCCATTAATTTCTTCCAGGTTCTTTAAATCTCTAAAAAGACAATTCAAATTATTTAAAACTCCCTCAGGATTCTTTTCAAACGTTATTTTATCTTCTATATTTATTTTCTTTATCTCATTACTATATTTATACCATACTGAAAAATTATCAGGATTAGCATGTCCACCAACACCACCACTAATAGTCAGCACTCCATCATCATCAATATTCCAATCACAAGTTCCCCACTTGCCTGACATCTGGGCATTGTCTTTATCCAGTTCCGGAACATCGGGTGTAACTGTCTCTAAGTCATATGTATCTGTCTGAACTTCTTCTTGAACCTCCTCTGATACATTACTTTCAGGTGTTAATACTTCTGATTTATCATATACACCTGACTGTGTAGTATCTAATTCATTGTAAGTTGCTATCACAGGATATTTTTCCCCTGCAAGTACTCCTGTTGCAGTAAATGATAATGTACCCATCAACATTGCTGCAGTTGCCGTAAGAGTTACGGCTTTTAACATTGTTTTTTTCATATGTCTTTCTCCTTGTATATATTTGACGAATATATCTGTTATTCACATAACAAATGTATTATCCTGCATAATCTGCTTATTAGTGCATAACTTGCCCCCTAGCATCAGACTTACATTTGAATAACAATTATTCCGTGCAACAGTATTATATACTATCAAAAAAAAACAACTGTCAATATATTAAAATGTAAAATACATAAACCTGAGAATATTCTCTTTTATTAATAAAATGCAGCATTACCGGTAACTGTTTTTTACGAAACAAAAACGATAAATAACCTGTGAATTTTCTATTTATATTACAGGGCATCTGTAAACGATAAAATAAAAAGTGACTATTACAAATCATTATAAATCTGTAATAGCCACTTCATCTCATTATTCAATTGTATATTCACCTAACTAATACCGGTTATTAATTGTAATGCTAATCAATCTGCATACTATCTTTAATTTTTTCTACTTCTTCTATTGGTACATCTAAAAATTCCGCCACAATATCGCATGGTCTTCCTTTTCGTAAATTATTTATAATCAATAATTTTCTGGCTTCTTCTGCCTTACGTCTTTCTTTACGTTCGCCCTCAAGTCTTCCTTCAAGTCTTCCAGCAGCTCTTCCCTCTTCCATTGCCTCTTCTCTTTCCACTCTTTTTGCGACTTCCTCATTATATTCTAATGTAAGCATATTCCTCACCTCCGCACTGTGTCTGATTAAAAATTCCTTTAATATACCTTTTTCTATCGCTATGTCTATAGCTTTTTTCATTGCCTTATCAAGATTCTTTTCCTGCTTCTTACAGTCTTCTACTATCTGTATAAAGCGGCTGTATTGTCCCAATGTATCGGATTTCGTTACAGCTTTATTATGTGATGGATATCTTATATCTATTACTTTGACCTTTAATTCAAGCTGTACATCTTCTTCCTTAAACGCATCCGATAATCTAAGTTCAAGTTCCGTTACCTTCTTGCCATCCTTTATCAGGTCATCACTGCCATTATATAATACTGTAAATTCAGGTGTCGGTATCTTTATAAGCTTCTTTCTATATATATTATCGACATCTATTATCTTTTCATATAGCCTTGCTATATATATTAAAAATCTCAATGGCATATTCTCATTGATTGTTGACTGATGCTCTAATAATACCATAAATCTTCCATTCATGGTAAATGCTATATCATTCTTTCTTGGTGTAAACAACACGTCTTCAAGAGTTACTATCTCAATTAACGATTCATCTGTGTAATCGGTATCATATAAGTTATTGTATAATCCCAATGCTTCTTTTTTATTATTGAATAATAATCTGAATACCGTATCTTTATACTTTTTATTAGTTATGCTTTTCTTATCCAATTGTCATCCCCTCATGTATATTTATTTTATATATTATTAGTATACACATGATATGATTCAATATCAATACAAAATATACTATTAATATATAAAATATTCTCTAATACTAACATGAGTTATCAGTACCATAACCTTCATATTCATTAAAATACGTAAATAAGCAGGGCGTAAACTGTATTGTTGATTTGAAAACAGTGAGTACTTATAACTTCTTATTACTCATCTATCGTCTTCAAATCAATAACACAGGTAACGCCCTGCCTCGTATATCTTAATAATTTTTGAAATGTAGCGAGGAAGTGGCGGATTGTATTGGGAATTTTAAAACATATGGTGAGTGCTTAGAAACTCTTAGATGAGCATACACTACCTAGGGGCGATTGTGCAGGACGCACAATCGAGTGCCAAGCGGCAGGACGCCGCATTTGGCACGACCCGGATGGTATCAGTACATTAAATGCTCATCTGTAGAGTTTCTTAGCACTCATCCATCGTTTTAAAATTCCCAATACAATCCGCCACTTCCCCTCTACACCCCGTATTTCAACAAATCACAATTTATCGTACAACCGCATGGCTTAAGATATAATTTATCCACAGTGATATATATTTTGCCTTTAAATGTACACCGTCACTTGTATATTCAGCATTTAGCTTACCTGTACCGGCTTCATCAAATGCTTCATTTTCATCCAGCCAGAACACATTGACATTATCAGCCAATGTCTTAAGCTTTTCATTTCTTTCATTAATATTGACATTATTAATATCTGTACCGGCTTCATCCTTACTCTGTGTAACATGCATAATACTCTGCACATATATTATTGCCTGTGGCTGTAACTGTCTTATTCTGTTGACAACATTAGCATACTGCTGTAAAAATGTATCAGCAGTTCCTGTTCCCACTTCGTTAATTCCAAGCATTATATATACTTTATTAAATGATGCACTCTGAAGTGCCGCATCTACTGTCATTGTCTGTCCATTGATATTTGCAATAGGTGCATCCATAACCTTCCATATACTCATACCAGTATCCACGAAGAAGTTAGTATTAGCTAACCCTCCATACATCTGCAATGCTACGGTTCTTGAATCCCCTATAAACAATGCATCTGAAAGATATGACTCATCTACCGCTGTAAATACAGGATTGGCTGTTGTCGGCGGTATGGTCTGCTGCTGGTCATTATTTACAATTACAAGACCATTGGCATCTGTTTCCACCTGCTGCCCATTTACACCTGTTATTCCCTGTGTATTTTCTATAAGTGAACCATCGGGATTAGTAAGCACGACCTCACCGGTTACTATCTGTGGCTGTGTCTGTTCTACAGCCTGTGTTGTCTGTGTATTCACGCTTTGCTGGCTTACCTGTATATCGGTCGTCTTATTTCTGCTTCCAAGCAGGCTTTGTATCATAAAAACAACCATATATAAAGAAAATGAAAATCCAAAAATGATTATAAAATTATATTTCTTTATATTATGTCTTACTCTTACTTTATCTTTTATATTTAATTTATCAAGAATAATATCAATTATATAATCCATCAACTCTCCGTTTCCAACCCATTTTATTACAAATGCAGTTTCAGACTTTCTGATATAATATGTTATTTTCTACATATTTCTAAACCATATAAATCACAGCACATATTATTTTACAGCTTAAAATCTGAAATATAAAAATGGATTACTTGCAGATGTCATTATTCTATATACTGAAACCCAGAATATTATAAGAATAATTACTGTTACTGCAAATGTCTTCTTATATTTCTGATATAATTTCTGCGGCAGTGAAAAACTGCATATTATCGCAAGCAGAAAGAATATTCCATATTGCATAATTGCCGTTTTATAATCATTTGTATTAATAAATGGCACATCGGAATGCCCAATAAATGGAAACAGTCTTTTAAAGTATGTTCCTATATCACTGAGATTTTCTAATGCAAATACCATCCAGCTCATAGGTATAATAAGCATTGCATATATATGTGACAGTATATTATAACGGTCAAGAATCTTTAACAGACCTGACTTCTCAATAGTCAGAAGTACAAAAAATATCAGTCCCCATAATACAAAATTCCAGCTTGCACCATGCCACAGACCTGTAAGAGCCCATACTACAAATGTATTAAAGATTGTCCTTGCCTTTCCTTTTCTATTGCCGCCAAGCGGTATATATACATACTCCCGAAACCACGAGCCTAATGTAATATGCCACCTTCTCCAAAACTCTGTTGCCGAACGTGACATATACGGATTATCGAAATTTTTCGGAATATTAAACCCAAGCATATGTCCAAGTCCTATTGCCATTAATGAGTAGCCATAGAAATCAAAATATATCTGGAATGTATATGCAAACATTGCCACCCATGCCATAGGTGTAGACATCCCCTCTATTCCATACATCTGTGATGTAGTCCAGCATGAACCAAGCATATTTGCAATAATCATCTTCGCACCAAGTCCCAGAGTAAATATCTTAATTCCCTCTTCAAATTTTTCAAGGGAGTATGACCTCTTTCTTACCTGCTTTGCTATATCAGAATATATAACAATAGGTCCCGCAATAAGCTGTGGAAACATCATAAGATATACACCGAGATTAATTATATTTTTCTCCGCTTTTATCTTATCCTTATATACATCTATCACATATGAAACAATCTGAAATGTATAAAAACTTATTCCTAATGGAAGTGTAAGAGAACTTTTTATGCCCGTAAAAAATGTAAAGTATTTGTATACAAACAGCATGGCAAAATCATATACCAATCCTATAATCAGAAATATTGTCTTCTTTCTATTATCGTCACTTTGCTCCATACGGCTCTGTATCTTACAGCCCTCAATAAATATGGCAACAACATAATTTACAATTAACGAAAGAAGTATAAGTGGAACATATTTTAATTCACCTACTGCATAAAATACAATACTTCCTAAGAACAATATTATATTTTTTAACTTTACCGGCACCAGATAATATATAATCAGAAACAACGGTAAAAATATAAACAAAAATTCTTTACTGCAAAATAACATAAGTACCTCAAATTCATTACTGCCAGCATCTGTAATATTATGGCAGCCATAATCTATCCTTTAATGTGCTTTAGCATACATCTGTTTTAACATAGCTATCTCTTTTGCATACCCTTCCATGTCATTTGGTGTCTCAAGATACATAGGGATATTTCTAAGTTTTTCATTGCTTACAATATTATTAAATGTATCTATACCTATATAACCTTTTCCAATTAATTCATGCCTGTCTTTGTGGCTTGCAAAAGGATTCTTTGAATCATTAAGATGTATCGCACACAGTCTGTCTAAACCTATCACCTTATCAAGTTCATCTATAACACCATTAAGGTTATCCACAATGTTATATTGTGCATCATAAATATGACATGTGTCAAGGCATATTCCCAACTTGTTATTTAATTCCACCTTTTCAATAATCATTTGAAGTTCTTCAAAACTCCTGCCAATTTCAGTACCCTTTCCTGCCATAGTTTCAAGCAGCACCTTTGTATGCTGATTTTTATCAAGAACCTCATTTAACATCTGTGCAATATATTCTATTCCTGTATCAACACCCTGTTTTACATGGCTTCCCGGATGAAAATTATACATATTCCCCGGAATATACTCCATTCTCTTTAAATCATCTGCAAATACCTGTTTTGCAAAATTCCTTACATCTGCATCCGCTGAACAGGCATTTAAAGTATACGGTGCATGTGCAAGAATTATATTGATATTATTTTCTTTTGCAAATGTCTTAAATGCCTCTATATCCTTCTCATCTATTGGTTTAGCTGCCCCGCCTCTGGGATTTCTTGTAAAGAACTGGAAAGTATTGCCCCCAAGCTTTACAATTTCCTTTCCCATATTTAAAAATCCTTTTGATGATGAAAGATGACATCCTATCTGTAACATATTTTCTCCATTCCATTAATCATATACACCTGCTAACCCTCAAGAAGTGCCTGATATATATCTCTTTTCGACACGCCTCTGTCTTTGGCTGCTGCCTTCATTGCTTCCTTTTTATCCATTCCCTGGTTAATATACATATTAACATGGTCAGTTATACTCATATCCTCCCATGCCGACTGCTGCTCTTTTATAATTTCGCTTCGCTCTTTTCCTTCTATTACAAGCACATACTCCCCTCTCGGCTCGTTAATGCCATAATATTCAACTGCCCCGCCAAGCGTAATAAGCAATGCATTCTCATATCTTTTTGTAAGCTCTTTACATATGGTAAGCTCTCTACTACTTCCAAGCACTGCCTCAAGCTCTTTAAGTGTCTTTACAAGCCTGTGTGGTGCCTCATATATAATTATAGTTCTTGTCTCATTTTTAAGCTCATCAAGTATCTGTCTTCTCTCCTGCTTATCTGCCGGAAGAAATGCTTCAAATGCAAATCTTCTTGTCCTTCTTCCTGACATTGTAAGTGCCGTAATACATGCTGCAGGACCCGGCAGTGATGTAACATTAATACCCGCCTCATGGCACTGTCTTACAAGCTCTTCACCAGGATCTGATATTCCGGGTGTACCCGCATCTGTAATAACTGCCACATTCTTACCTGATAACATCTTATCAACAAGTACTCTTGCCTTCTCCACTTTATTGTATTCATGGTAGCTTGTCATAGGTGTTTTTATCTCAAAATGATTAAGCAGCTTAATACTGTTTCTGGTATCCTCTGCTGCAATTATATCAACTTCTTTTAATGTCCTTAATACACGGAATGTAATGTCCTCAAGATTACCTATAGGAGTAGCACAAAGATATAACATTCCCCTGTCATTAATAGTATTTTTCAAACTAATCCTCATTTCTACAGTTATATTTTAACTAATACATTTCCAACAATTCCTTAGTATATGTCCCATCATGGTTATATACAACTAACGCCGGTTCTACCGTAAGCTGGCTGTTACCGCCTTTAACTGCTTCGATAAGCACCATATTAGCTTCCTTATCTTCATAAGGATGGATAAGCCTTATTCTTTTAGGCTCTAATTTATACTGTACCATAACCTGAAATATCTCAACAAGTCTTTTAGGTCTGTGTACCATATAAAAATGCCCTTTCATCTTAAGACACTTTGAAGCCTCTCTTATAATATCATCCAGGCTGCATAACAATTCATGTCTTGCGATTGCTTTACTATTATCAGGATTTACAATTCCATGATTCTCATTCATATATGGGGGATTGGTTGTAACAATATTAAAAGAAGCTCCACCAAATATTTTTGAAGCTTCTTTTATATCTCCCTGCACAATTCTAATCTGCGCATCCAGCTTATTAAGTTGTACATTTCTTATGGCAAGCTGTGCACTAACATCCTGTATTTCAAGTCCTGTATATACAGCTTTTGGATTCTTCGCCTGCATAAGTATAGGAATAACTCCATTTCCTGTACCCATATCAAGAACCTTATCACAAGACTGTGCCTTTGCAAATGAAGACAAAAGCACAGCATCCATTCCAAAGCAGAAACAATCCTTATTCTGTATAAGCCTGTATCCATTTCTTTGCAGATCATCTATTCTCTCATTATCATTAATCATCATTGATGTGGGATTTTCCTTCCTTCTTTTCTAACTTTTCAAGTTCTTCAAGCTCTTTCATGTTATTTTTATCAAATGATTTATCAATTCTTCTTCTAGGCTTGAACTTAAGTTCAGAAGCAGCGTATTCCCTTACTTCCTTCTCATCATCATCAAGACTTACTATTACTTTAACTCTCTGTCTTAATACGCTTACACTTGATACTTCTCCTTTTAATTTATCAGGTGTAGTTACCATATCTCCAACATTAGGAAGTTTGCTATTAAGCTCTTCATAAGTATCCTGTTCGTTCTTAAGACAGCACATAAGTCTTCCACATACACCGGATATCTTAGTAGGATTAAGTGACAGATTCTGTTCCTTTGCCATCTTAATAGATACAGGCACAAATTCCGGCATATATGTAGCACAGCAAAGCGGTCTTCCACACACACCAATTCCCCCTCTTATCTTAGCTTCATCTCTTACACCAATCTGTCTTAATTCAATTCGTGTCTTAAATACTGCTGCAAGATCTTTTACAAGCTCCCTGAAATCAATTCTTCCATCTGCTGTAAAGTAAAAAAGCACCTTATTATTATCAAATGTATATTCAGCCTTTATAAGCTTCATGTCCAGCTTATGCTTTGCAATTTTTTCAAGACATATCTTATAAGCTTCTTTTTCTTTTCTCCTGTTTTCAGCTTCTCTTTCATCATCCTCAGGTGTTGCAGGTCTTATAACCGACTTAAGAGGCTGTATAACCTTATCATCCTCAACTTCCCTTTCAGAAAGAACAACAGAGCCATATTCAATACCTCTTGCAGTCTCTACAATAACATGTTCTCCAACCTCAATATGATATTTGCCCGGTGCAAAGAAATATATCTTTCCTGCCTGTCTGAATCTTACACCTATAACCTTAATCATTTATTATCTCCATTTCTATTTACATTAATCCCAGCCACACTACATCGCCTCTTTAATTGCCATAATAAGCAGCTCTATAACAAGATCAAAATTAACATTTGCTTTAAGTCGTATCTTTACTTTATCTATAGAATTAAGAATATCCTCCAGGCCCTCATAAGAACATCTTTGAGCCTGATTTTTTATAAGTGACATTTCATTTTTAAATATCACAAGATTAGCATCATTAGTACTCTTAAATACTAATACATCCCTGTACCACATTGCCATAAGGTCAAGATAATCATCTATTGTCAGCTTATAATTAGCAATATTTTTAACCTCTGCCATAATCTCTGCCGTGGACATCTCATCCGCATATCTTATTACATGCATTACCTCTTCTTTTAACTTGGCAAATTCCTTAGACGATACTATAGTCTGTGCCCTTCCTATTCTTCCCTGTGCAAATGCAGCTGCAAACTTAATCTCATAATCTGTAACATCATAATTATCTTTTAAGTACTTAGTGACCGTTGCATCGTCTGCCGGTCTGAAATCAAGCCTTACACATCTTGAAAGAATAGTCTGTAAAAATATATCTGCATTAGTTGTTATAAGTATTATTATGCCATATTCAGGCGGTTCCTCAATAGTCTTAAGAATTGCATTCTGTGCCTGCTGCGTAAGCTTTTCTGCTTCATCGACTATATATATCTTATAAGGGCTGCTATAAGGTCTGATCTGGATATCTGATATAAGCTGTTCCCTTATATCATCCACACCAATGCTTCCCGGCTTTTCATGTGTCACCCATATAATATCAGGCTGGTTAAAGGAATCTGACTGCTTACATGAATGACATTCATTACATGGCTCTATTCCTTTCTTTTCACATTGAAGAGTCTTTGCAAATATCTGTGCTGTCATTTTCTTTCCAGACCCAAGTCCTCCATTAAAAATATATGCATGAGAGATTTTATTCATTTTAATAGCATTCTGTAAATGCTCCTTTATACTTTCATGTCCATAAATATCTGTAAATTTACTCATACTATTCTCCATTTCTGAATAACTTTGTTGCGAATAGGCGAAGATAAATTCGCACAGGCGTTTTTTCTTCTGCCATCATGACGATCTGTTCTGCCCAGAAACAAATAGCCGGCTCACATGTGAGCTTTGGAAATTCAGCATATCAATCTGATTATTCACACTATCCTCATTTCCATCAGGTTGTTATATCAAGCAACAATCCTCTTATATCATCAATCTTTCCAACGATTGCAAGATGATCCTTTTCATCTTTAACAAGTTCACTTGCAAGCTCATCAAGATTCTTATCCACAAGCTTTATAATACCATATACTCTGTGTCTTCCTCTCTTATCAAGGAAATTCTCTCTTGAAAACTTATGTGACCTGTTTACAACTTCATTTAAAAAGCCCTTAACAAGTTCACGATACTTTCTCATATCCTTAATATCCATATGCTTCGATATCTTATTGCCCTGTTCAGTAATCTCTTCCATCATTCCTGACAGCCTCTCCTGAAGATCCTGTTCCTCTATATTACTAATCAGCGTAAATTTAAAGCTGCCATCGGATTTTTCAATTTTTCTCTTAGCCTCGGTTCTTTGAACTTCGGATACATCATTAACTTTAATATCCACGTTATACCCCTTTTATATAAATCCGTTATATTAATTCCTCTATATACGCAATATTTTATAAACTGCAATATCTGATTTCACATAATTCCTTAATATATGTATTTTATGCCATCTTTGTATTAAACCAGATTTTGTACATATCTAATCATATAATTATATTATCATATATCCGCTCATAAATAAATACATGATACCATGAGTTTAACATTTTAATATAATATTAAGTTTAACATTTTAATATGATAATAAGTTTAACATTTTAATATGATAATAAGTTTGACATTTTAATATGATAATAAGTTTAACATTTTGAATAAGATATTAAGTTTAACATCCATAAATGAGCACATTTAAAATATTGCACAAATTTGTCCGTGTTACAAAGACATTTTTTCAATTGATTTGACGTAATGTAATCAGGTCACGGACAACAAAGATTGTTTTTGTGCATTTATCTGTATTTGCCTATTTATAGTTTAACATTTTCAATTCTAATAAATTTATTATATATCTTATATTCTTACATAATTATTTAAGAATTTCTTTTTTTATCATATTAATGCAGTCCTCAATATTCCCATTATTACTAAATCTTTTCACAATACCCGCCTGCCTTAACTTATCCTCTCCAAAATCTTTATCATCGGCAAGAAATCTTCGGCATAATTCGATATATTTCGGTGATTTCTGCTGATTTTCCCTGTCAATTGCACGCTGTAATCGTATTCTATCATCTACCTCTATATATATCGGAAGAATATGCTCCTTTCCAAAATAGCTTATAAATTGTTCATAAGCCTCAAGTGTTCCTATTACTATGTATCTGCTTCCACTGTTAAGATCTATCTGTCCATCATCTGCCGTAAAATATTTCCAGACGCCATATGCAGTATTATAACATCTAAGCTCAATAATCTTATTAAGCTTTTCCATCTCCTGTTCCTTTTCATCCGTCACAAAATTATATTCCACACCATCTGTTTCGCCATCCCTTCTGGGTCTTGTTGTATACAATACAACGTTAGTAAGGCCTAACTTATCATCCTCCTTAAGTTTTTTATATATGCTGTCTTTTCCTGACGAGCTTTTTCCCATAATAAATACTATTTCATACATACATTTCTCCATTCCATAATAAATATATTAAGTTGTCAGCAACACTCTATAAAATGCCTAAACTCTAACTTCTTTAAACTTCTAATTTACGATTACCTGATATCTGTAATTATTATTCATATAGTTGCAGCATACTTTTCTTATTTTCAAGATTCACCCGCAAATCTTATTGCAGACCGCCGATTATCTGTGCTGCCTTTTCATATCAACAGCTATTAAATTCTCTCAGAGCATATATCAACATATATCTTATCCGTACTTTTTTCAACTCCCATAACTTCAAGTCCCATATTAACACCAGCGATTATATTATTTACTATATCATTTGTATATTCCTCTCCCGGATTGACTATAGGTATTCCGGGCGGATAAAAACATACCATTCCTGCTGCAATACTTCCTGCTGCATCTGTTATATTTATCTTTTTTCTCCCCCCTGATGATATCGTATCATAAATATTTAATCTGACCCTTGCCCGATTAAGTGTAAGACTCTCTTTCTTTTCATTTACAATACAATTATTGTCTTTATCAATATATTTATTATTTACAATATATTGATTATTTACAATACCTGTATCTTTCAGTTTATCTATGCAATTCCAGCCACCTGCCATATTAACATTTCTGTTGTCAGTAACCTTAAAATACATATGATAATTTTTATCAATTTCTTCCAAAGCCTTTGCAAAACGCTCATAATATTCCTTTGTATCACCTATGCTTGTCATTGCAATAATATATTTTAAAGAAGACATCTCTAGTTCAATATGGTAATTATTATATAATATCTCCTGTAACCTTTTTCCATCATCCACAACAAGTACAATCTTGGATATATCATTAACAGGAAGAAGATATATATTTTTAAGCTGTGACAGCCTGCATCTTAACTGCTTTAACTGCTTTATATAATTTTCAAACAATACATGTCCGTTTTTTTCAATAATTGATATGCACCTGTCAATTCCTCCCATAAGTATATAAGATGGGCTCGTTGACTGGTATATATTCCAATAGAATTTTACCTTATCCTTGTCAATTCTGTCTCCATTAAGATGAAGAAGGGCTGTCTGTGTAAATGAAGGAAGTGTCTTATGTATGCTTTGTATTACAGCATCTGCACCGAGTTTTACTGCACTATCTGGAAACTCCCTGTGAAAGTTAAAATGTGCCCCATGTGCTTCATCAACAATTAAAACTTTTCCATACTTATGTACTACATCAGCAATTTCCTTTATATCAGATACCACACCCTCATATGTCGGTGATGTAATAATAACTGCGCTTATTTCACTGTGACTATCAAGCTCTCTTCTGATATCCTCAACTGCAACAGCTCCATAAATCCCCGAACTGCATATATTATTATAGGTATTTCCATATATATTTCCGGATTTGGCAATCTGTTCATAATATTCTTTATCAGATTGTTGTACATCTTTAACTAAAACATTAGTAAATTTATCACAATATGGCTTAGGATACAGATATATGGGATTTAATTCATTAAGATACATTGCATTATATACAGACACATGACAATTTCTTGACACCAGCACCGTATCATGCTTCTTAGTTGCCCCACATATGGCAGATAATATTCCTGCACTGCTGCCATTTACAAGAAATAACGTTTCATCTGCACCAAATACACCTGCCGCCCTTTCAAATGCTTCTTTTATAATCCCATCTGCATGATGCATATTATCAAATCCGGTAATCTCTGTTATATCAAGTCCATATGGGTTACCCATTTCAAAAAGCTTAGTATTCCTTTTTGCTCCCGGCATGTGCATAGGAACATAATCTTCTCCACAATATTCATAAAGTCTGTCTAAGATATCCACAATTCACTCTCCTTATTACCATTTTCCCGTGTGTAAATTCTTTTTTGCACAATTGTGATTATTATACTACCATTTATTCCGCAGGCGTTACAAATAATTCTTATCTCAGCTCCATATCTGACATTCACCTTGCGATTCCTCATGCATTATAAGATGCAGACGGCACAAAGCAGTCCTTATCTCAACCCCGTATCTGACATTCACCTTGCGATTCCTCATAATTTATAAGATGCAGATTGTACAAAGCAGTCCTTATCTCAGCTCCGTATCCGACACATTCACCTTGCGATTCCTCAATTCATTGCAGTTTTGTTACAAAAAATGTCCGAAACAATCCAAATAAGCTATTAATTTTACATCATCTCCATAAAAAAAGGTTACCCAATAATATCATATATAACATACATATCTATTATCTTAATTGCTTAATAAATATCTATACTATATAGCATATATTATTGCGGTAACCTTTAATATCACTTTCTATTAAATGTCATCATCTATACATTGACATGTTACTCCGTAACCTTTAATACAATCTTTTCTACAGCCTTACTTCCAATTGCATCTGTTACTTCATATTTAATATCATATTCTCCAGCCTTATCAAATGTATACTTTCCAACTGTAATTATATCATCTGAAATATCATTTCCACAGGTATCTGTTGCAGTTACATCCTTAAGTAAATCGACCTTTTCACCGACCTTTGTAGTTATATCCTTAGCACCTTTGATTTCGGCACTATAATCCTTCCATGGATTATCCTCATCAGGATCTGTAGGATCCCAGTTAGCATATTTGCTGTCAACAGGAATCTTAATAGAATCCGGCTTACCAAGCGGTCCAGGATTAGATGCATTATCATATATATCTACCTTTGTTCCGGCAGGACAATTATCATATAACCAATATACATCTCTGACACACATTCTTACACATCCAAGTGATGCAAATGAACCAAGCTTATTATATTCTTCTGTCTCTAATGAGTCGTTTGAAGCTGTAAGATATGGTACAGAATGAAACAGATAACCACCATCAATTCTAAATGCATAATGTCCATGCGTTCCATCTACCATAAGTCTCCATACATACTTATCCGTAGTAGTATATCCATCTCCTGTAATTGTCTCTTCACCTTCTCGTCCGCAAGAAGCAGCAAATGCCTTAACCGGAATTGAATATTTTCCATCATCATCAATTCCATATACAGTAACACAGTTAGCGGCTCTGTTTACCATAATATAATATGGAAATTCAACATCATCAGGAACCTTATAATTAACTTCTTTGCTTTCAGGTTCTTTATCTTCAACCCATACAACTTCCTTTGTTTCTTTCTCTTCATTTTGTGTCTGCGTTTCCTGAACTATATCGGATGAATTATCTTTTTTACCAAATAGATTGCCAAATCCTACGGCATTATTTATCTTAATCACAGCAAATGATACTGCCGCCACAATAACACCTATTAAAATAATCCATGCAAGTAATGGTTTCCAGTTTCTCTGAAACCAGTTTTTTCTTCTGCGAAGATATTTATAATTAATATTTCCTTTGCTCATATCTGTCCTCTTTTTTCTTTTCTAAGGTATATATTGTCAAATATTTTATATATTATTACTATAAACGTCAAATATAGAAATATGCACAATATAAAACATTATCAATACAATAACCTTTTATATAATAACACAATAAAATAATATTTCAATAAAAAATTATTATTTTTAAAGCTTCCTGAAAAATACCATTTTTAAAATATCTGACAAATAAATATCATTTTTTTTACTGCAATAAAAGAATAACATAATTAAAGAATTAAAGAATGTAAAACAATGATATCTCAATTTGGCACAAAATCTGAAAAAGTTGCAAAACTTAGATAACTATTATTTATTCATCATTGAAAAATATATAGAAATTACATAAAAAAAACACTATAAATACATAACGTATCTATAGTGACAAGTGCCTAGAACCGGAATCGAACCAGTGACACGAGGATTTTCAGTCCTCTGCTC
>ERZ772969.170-NODE-170-length-69462-cov-4.388909_pt1 | contig 69462 bp, 66 predicted proteins | sample MGYA00511676_ERZ772969 | MGnify/ENA primary metagenome ERZ772969 (study PRJEB29015, sample SAMEA2737651) | human gut metagenome | biome: human gut; feature: human-associated habitat; material: faeces | place: China | collected 2012 ... | reverse complement strand
TCATACTTATCCTCCCGGCACATGTTGCTCTATGCCATATTTATAGACTCATGTATTCCAAGATTCCGGGGAGTCCCCCAGAACCTTGGAATTGTTTCTCTGTCTTTTTCTTTTGGAAAAAGATTACTCTGTAAGTGAGCTGTTTAACTGCTCGTTGAATGCTTCTGTCTTTTCCTTAGCATTGTCTGCTGTGATCTGTCCTTCAGCACCATGTACGAATGCATCACCGAATGGTGTAGCTGCATCCCAGTAAGCCTGCATTGGAATGATTGGCTGAGCGATAGAGCAATTTGCTGCTACGTTTGCCATAGCTGCTGCAACTGCATCCTTAGCAACTTCTTCGTTAGAAGCAAGGGTTGTATTAACAGGAGCCTGCTTTCTTAACTCAAAATGCTTTAACTGTGCGTCTTCGCTTCCTAAGTATGCAGCAAGCTTAACAGCAACTTCCTGATTCTTGCAGTTCGGGTTAACACCAATAGCCTTAGAACCAAGGAATGCCTTCAGCTGGCAGTCTTTTCCGTCAACGTTGATTGTAGGAAGGGCTGCAACACCAACGTTCTCCTCACCAAGGTTCTTAACTACTGCATCATAGTTCCAGTTACCATTGAAGTAAGCATTTACAGATCCATCCTTTAATCCGGCAAGACCAAGGGATCCATCGTTATTGTCCATTACGAAATTCTTGTTGTTGAATAAGTCAACAATGTACTTTGTTACTGCTACAGCGTTGTCTCCGCCGAAGTCATATCCCTTAGATGCATCTGTACCATCTCCGAAGATTGTACATCCGTTTGCTGCATAGAAGGAAGCAAGATACCAGCCGTTGTCAAATGGGAAAGAAACTTTTCCTTTTTCAAGCATTGTATCAAGGCTCTTTACATCATCTTCTGAGAAGACTCTCTTATCATAATACATAAACCATGTATTTGATGTATAAGGAACACCATAAATATCTCCGTTGTATGTAACAGTTGCTGCCATAGCTTCTGAGTTGGAGCTCTTAACATATTCTGCTGCATCTCCACCAAGCTTTGTTAATGCTCCGGCATCAACCAGATCAGCAATCTGGTCATTTGCAAACATGTATACATCTGCTGCACTTGCAGGATCCTGTAATACGGTGTCTTTTGCATCAGACTCTGAACATGTTACATAATCAAATGTAATGTTCCATTCCGGATGTTCCTCGTTAAATGCCTCACACTCTGTCTTTAACCATGCCCCCTGTGCATCATCCTGATCTTCAGAAGGTCCCATAACAGTAAGTTTTACATCAACTGGTTCTGCTGATTCGGAAGTGCTTCCATTGTTTGCTGCCTGTGTTCCTGTTGTTCCCTCATCCTTGCTGCCACATCCAGCGAACATTGTAGCTGTCATTGCTGCAACAAGCATTGCTGCTAATACTTTCTTTTTCATCGTTTTCCTCTCCTTTTTTAAAAATGATAGTTCAAAAGTATCTATATAAAGCGCCTCTGCGCTCTATATCGTAATTTCTGCGTCATCTGCGGTATACCGCCGCAAGATTCCGTATCCACGCCCGGCGGCTTTCCGCGAGCTGTTCTTTGTTCAATCTCCACCGCCAGTTATAACCCACGGTAGACGGTGCATTCATTCTTGCCTCGTTCCCGAGTTTCAACAAATCCTGCATCTGTATGACCGCGATGTCTGCAATACTTGCATATGCACACCGGATCAGTGCATCCGGGATTTCTTCCTGACTGCTGATGTTGAGGTATTCATACAGGTAAGCCAGTTCATATTCTGTCTTGTCCCTGAAATATCCTACAATCGTATCATTGTCATGCGTTCCCGCGTATACCACGGTGCGGCTTCCCGGATAATTATGTGGCAGATGTTCATTGGACGGATCCCCATCAAATGCGAACATCAAAACTTTTGTGTCCAGCCACCCTGTCTTTGCAAGGAGTTTTTTCACTCCCGGTATCAATGCCTTGCCGCCGTAATCATCGGCGATCACTGTGGTTCCATTTAAAACGGAATTCAAAGCGTCGGTCAGTTTGCGCCCCGGTCCCTTCATCCACCGTCCGCCTGAAGCATCCGTGGCATCTTTCGGAACCATATAATTTTTGACGAACCCGATGAAATGATCCATCCGGATTACATCAAAGAGCTTTGTACTGATCTGCATTCTTCGTTTCCACCAGGAAAACCCATCCTCCTGCATGAGAGGCCAGTTATACAGTGGGTTTCCCCATACCTGACCTGTTTCGGAAAACTTATCCGGAATTGCAGCTGCCACATAAGCAGCTTCGCCATTCTCATCCAGTAAAAACTGTTCCGGATGCATCCAGGTATCCACGCTGTCCTTTCCCACATAAAATGGTACATCTCCGATCAGCTGGATTCCTTTGCTGTTGGCATATTCCCTAAGTTTTCCCCACTGCTGGAAGAACTTGTATTGGCAAAACACCCAAAACATGATGTTATTATACATCTCTTTTCGGCACTTTGCAAGCGCAACCGGTTGTTTTTTTTGAATATCTTCCGGCCAGCTCTGCCAATTCTGGTTTCCATTGGATACTTTCAGTGCCATATACAGTCCATAATCTTCGACCCAGTCCCTGTTTTCTTCTACAAACTGCTGAAATTCCGGTTCGTGTTCGTCAAACCGGCCAAATGCTTTCTGCAGAACCAGCGTCCTGTTTTCAAAGAGTGCTGCATAATCAATGGCAGATTTCTGTGTTCCCCAGTAATAGCTCCGGATTTCCTCCGGCGTCAGAAGCTTTTCTCTGGCAAGCTGATCCAGATCAATCAGATAAGGATTTCCGGCAAATGCCGACAAGCTCTGATATGGGCTGTCCCCAAAACTTGTAGGTCCGACAGGAAGCACCTGCCAGTACTTTTGTTTCAGATCCACCAGCAGATCCACAAAATGGAACGCTGCATCACCCAGAGTGCCAATACCATACTCTGACGGTAGGCTTGATACTGCAAGAAGGATTCCGGAACCTCTTGCTACTTCCTGTCCTTCCAAGATTCTTCACCCCGTCTTTTAAATCACGAATTCTCCTTCGGATTATTGGAAAAACCATCTAAAAATCTTTTCGGATTGTTTCGTGTTTTTTCGTATCTGTCTTAATTTTAGTTTCTCTACGTCATTTTGTCAACGATTTTGCGTTTTCGGACACCATTTTCCCCACTTTTCACGTATTTTATATCGTGTTTTTGTATATATTCACAACATTATTGCTCTGTTTTTTCGAAACTTTTTTTGAGAAAGAATTGCACAGTTTCCCAAACTGATTTATAATCATTTAAACATAAGAAATCACAGGAGAAAATATATGGCTACAATCAAAGATATTGCCAATCGTCTTGGAGTTTCTGTAAGCACAGTCTCCAAAGGTTTAAACGGCGCAAGTGACATAAGTGATGAGCTGCGGCAGATGGTTCTCGATACCGCTGTGGAGATGGGATACAGCACCAAGCGTTCCAAGAAAGTGGAAAACCGCAAGCTTTGCATTTTCATAGAAAACATGAATTACGAAACAATTGATGAATTCGGATATGACATAGTTCTCGGCTTCAAACAGAATGCGTTCCGCCGCAAATGGGATGTTGATATTCTCCCCATCACCCCGGCATTTCAGGAAGAGGAAAAATACGATACCTTTCTGTTGAAAAACGGCTATTGCGGAGCCTTTCTGATGGGTCTTGCATTGCATGATTCCTGGATCAAGCAGCTGGAAAACACTACCATGCCAACTGTGCTTTTGGACAATTTCATCTCTGGAAATCCAAATGTCTGCTATCTTGGAACCGACAGCTACGAAGGCATCACCATGGCAGTAAATCATCTGGTTAATCTCGGGCATAAAAACATTGCATTCTTAAACGGTTCCTTATACTCACTGGTTTCTGACCAGCGGCAGGAGGCATTCGAAAGTGCTATGGCTGCTGCTTCACTTCCTGTGCAGAAGGATCTGACAGCTTACGGCTACTATGTATCCGACAGTGCCAAATATCATGTTCCCGGATTTCTTTCCGCCGGTGCCACTGCCGTGGTCTGCGGCAATGACCTGATTGCCAAAGGTGTCATTGACGAATGTACAAAGCGCGGATTCCGCGTGCCGGAAGACGTCAGCGTTGTTGGTTTTGACGACATATCCATTGCTGCCACTTTTGACCCGCCGCTTACCACAATCCGCCAGGAACGCAACGAGCTTGGCCGTTGTGCTTACGATATTTTAAATTCCCTGATCCATCACATCCCGATCAGCAAAACGCTGCTGCGTCCTAAACTGATCGAGCGTGAATCTACTGCGCGCTGTGCGCACCGCGACTGACAATATTTTTTATTTTATCCGCATAATCACTTATGCTTTATGCGCATTCTTTTTAAGATTTTCCAACAATACCTTATTTCATTTTTTAATAATCTGCACAAAAAAAGACCGACACAATGTCGGTCTTAAAAGAATGGGCAGAGGTGGATTCGAACCACCGAAGCAATTTGCAGCAGATTTACAGTCTGTCCCCTTTGGCCACTCGGGAATCTGCCCATTTGTAAATTAACTCTTAACAGTTGTTTATTATAGCACAGCTTTCTTCCCTGTGCAAGCAAAAAACTTTGTAAAAAGCAGCCAATTTCTTGGCTGCTTCTTAGGAGAAGGTATTTTTACTATGGGGTATAGCAAAAACTATATATAATGTATTGGGGGTTTTTACAGGTATTATAATACCATGTCATACCAATTAAGTGTGCACAAACTTCACAATTTTTCATATTTATTTTTGTGCATTTTGTAGACCTGCATTTCCCCTCGATATGACTGACGCTTTGCACCTTTAGCCCTCAAACAAAGCTTCAAACTCCTTTTGCCCGATCTTTTCCTTCTCCAGCAAAAGCTCCGCACATGCATCCAGTACCTTACGATGCATGGTGATCAGCTCCCTTGCCTTTTCGTAGCATTCATCGATAATACGCTTGATCTCCTTATCGATCTCCGTCGCCACATTCTCGCCGTAGCCTCTTGTGTGTGCCAGGTCTCTGCCGATAAATACCTCATCATCATCATTGTCATAACAGATCAATCCAATATTGTCTGACATACCGTACTTCGTCACCATTGCCTTAGCAAGTCTCGTCGCCTGCTTAATATCCTGCGACGCTCCGGTCGTAATATCGTCAAACACCAGCTCCTCCGCTACGCGTCCGCCGAGTGAAACGATAATATCCTGTATCATCTTCCCTCTCGTATGAAACATATCGTCACGCTCCGGCAGCGGCATCGTATAACCGGCGGCTCCTGCGCCTGTCGGAATAATAGATACCGAATACACTGGACCTACATCCGGCAGCACATGGAATAGGATTGCGTGCCCCGCCTCGTGGAACGCAGTAATGCGCTTTTCCTTGTCCGAGATAATGCGGCTCTTTTTCTCTGCTCCGATTCCAACCTTGACAAACGACTTTTTAATATCCTCCTGCACGATGAATGCGCGGTCATCCTTTGCCGCAACGATTGCCGCCTCATTGAGCAGGTTCTCCAGATCCGCTCCGGTAAATCCTGCCGTTGTCTGCGCAATCTGCTTTAGATCGACGTCATCGCCCAGCGGCTTATTTTTTGCGTGAACCGCAAGAATTTCTTCCCTTCCGCCTACGTCGGGGCGTCCGACATGCACCTTACGGTCAAAACGTCCCGGACGCATGATCGCAGGGTCTAAAATATCCACACGGTTTGTCGCCGCCATCACGATAATTCCCTCGTTGACGCCAAAGCCGTCCATCTCGACAAGCATCTGGTTTAAGGTCTGCTCGCGCTCATCATGACCGCCGCCCATTCCGGTGCCGCGCCGTCTCGCCACCGCATCAATCTCGTCGATAAAAACAATACAAGGCGCGTTCTTCTTCGCCTCCTCAAATAAATCCCTCACGCGGGACGCGCCGACACCGACAAACATCTCCACGAAATCGGAACCGGAAATGCTAAAGAACGGAACGCCCGCTTCGCCTGCAATCGCCTTTGCAAGCAGCGTCTTTCCTGTTCCGGGAGGTCCCACCAAAAGCACGCCCTTTGGAATCCTTGCGCCAAGCTTCGTATATTTTCCCGGTGCACGCAGAAAATCAACGATTTCCTCCAGCTCCTCCTTTTCCTCGCGCAATCCCGCCACCTTTGCAAAGGTGATGCGCTTCGCCGGATCATCCGTCATAAGCTTTGCACGGCTTTTTCCGAAATTCATCATCCGCGCGCTTCCGCCTCCTCCGGAATTGGAAACTGTCTGATTGCTCATGATGATAAAAAAGATAAAAACAGTTGCAAACATGATCAGATACGGAAGCATCGACACAAGCCAGCTCTCCGTCGGAGGGTTTTCCACGGTATAGCTTGTGAATTTCTGCTGGCGCAAATAGGCCTCAAGCTCACGCACGTCATTGACTGCCAGCTGATTTGCGGAACCATCCTTAAAGGTAATATAAATATTTCCGGTCGGCACCTCACCGCGGTTGGGAACGATCGTAACCCCGGCGACATCACCGTCCTCCAGCGCCTTCTCAAACGCCGCACGCGTATAATCATTGACCGTGGTGTTCCCATCCATCCAGTACCAGATACCTACAACCGCCAGTATCAGCAGCAGATAAATGCCAAATCCTTTGTAACTATTCTTTTTTGTATTCAATTTGTTTCTCCTTTATTTATTCCTCTATCTCAACAAATCCAATATACGGCAGATTCCGATACCTTTGATCATAATCAAGTCCATAGCCGACGACAAACTCATCCGGTATCTCAAACCCCACATAATCCACCGCCACGTCTACCACTCTGCGCTCCGGCTTATCCAGCAGCGTGCACAGTCTTAAGCTCTTTGGATTTCTTGTTTTCAAATTTTCCAATAAATAGCTTAAGGTTCTTCCCGAATCAATGATATCCTCAATGACTACAACGTTTTTCCCCTCAATGCTCGTTCCAAGATCCTGTACGATACGCACCACGCCGCTCGACGTTGTACCTGCTCCATAGCTGGAAACCGACATAAATTCAAGCTCTACCGGAGAGGTAATGCGCTTTGCCAGTTCACAGGTAAAAAACACCGATCCCTTCAAGATACAAATCAGACATACCGGCTCCTCCCCGTACGTCTCACTGATCATAGCTCCCAGCTCCCTGATTCTTTTTCCAATCTGCTCCTCTGTCAGATATACCTGAATATTCCTGATCTTCACAATAGCTTCCTCCGCTTATCTGTACTTCTAAAATCCTTGTCGTATTCGGACCGATCCTGCAGTCTGCGCTTATACGCCCTCCGACCACCCAAAGGACATGCGCTCCCTCTGTCAAAAGCCAAATCCCGTCACGCCTGCTGCGCGCAAGCTTCTGATCGATAAAATATTCCTTGAGCTTTTTTTTATGCCCCTCCTCGTCAATCGTCAGATAATCGCCGGCTGCACGCTTCCGAAATTGCATACTGTTTTTTATCTTATCATAATCAAGTAGTTTCGTATACGTTTTTTTATGAATTTTCTCTATTTCCGCCTGAAAATGACGGATACGCATCCGCAGACTGCCGTCTGAGAGCTCTAAAACATACCATTCCCCTTCAGCGAGCTCCTCCAGGCTCCTGCATCCAATGTGAAACACGGCCGCTTCCTGCCTCTTTGCTTTTTCACGAGAAAGAACGACTCCCTCATAGACCCGCTCCGCAAAAAGCCCATACGGCAGCGACGCCCGCCGCCCCATCTGCAGTCCCCACAGGTTCTCGACTGCCTTCACATGCACGCTTCCAATGTTTCTGCTGCTGCCGGCTGCCTTCTCGATCGCGCGATGCAAAACAGTCTGACGCAAAACGTCAGGATAATCTTCAAACAGCGCGCAGCCGATCACACAGCCGCTTTCCCCCCATATGCAGGTCTCTCTTTCGACGCGCGCTGCTTCCTTCTCCAAATAATCCGAAAGTCCGGCAAGCTGCATGGCTGCCTGCGCCAGATGCACAGAAGCCTTCCTGTTGACCTTCGCAAGCTGCGGCAATATCTCATGACGGATGCAATTTCTGCTGTATGCGGTATCCGCATTTGTCTCGTCAACCCGAAATTCTGTATGCTGCTTAGCCAGATACTGCTCAATCTCCCCCCGCGTCACACAAAGCAGCGGACGGATCAGCGTCAGATCTCCCTCTGCCTCTCTGCTTGCACGGATACCGCCAAGCCCCCGTACACCGCTGCCGCGCGCAAGCCAAAGAAGCAGTGTCTCTGCATTATCATCCGCATGGTGCGCAAGCGCAAGCTTTTTGTCTGTTCCCGTATGCTCTCCCGCGGCAAGCGCAAAGCATTCATACCGCAGTCTGCGCGCCGCCTCCTCAAGCCCCATACGACGCTCCCTCGCATACGCCGGCACATCGACCGCATAGGTTTTGCAGACAACGCCATGCTCTCTGCAGAATTCCTCCGTAAATTTTGCGTCCTCCCTGCTCGCCTTCCCACGGATTCCATGCTCGATATGCACTGCCTCCAGTGAAAAGTCACATCTTTTCTGGTATTCCAGCAAAAGCAGTAGCAGACACACGGAATCTGCCCCGCCGGATACACCCGCCAGCACAACATCTCCCTGCCGTATCAGCTTCTGTTCTTCGATCCACGCAAATATCTTCTCTTTCATCGTATACTCCGTCTCTGCCTCTGCGATGTTCTTGCTCCTCCTATGCCTTCTCCCAGATACAGGAGGCAAGCACCGTCATATCATCCGAAACCCTGCCGCCCGTAAACAGCATCACCCGCTCCATGATTTTCTTTGCAAGAATCCCCGGATTATTGGTCTGAATGCTTTCAATAATTTCCTGCATCGTCTCCTCCGGCTTTGGCACATGCAGATATTCTAGCACACCATCGGTCATCATGACAACAAAATCGCCGTTTTGCAGTTGTCTTTGGCTCTCTGCAATTTCAATCTGTGTCCTTGCGCCCACCGGCAGATTCGCCGATGTGATGCACTCCACGCAATCGCCCCTTTTGATAAAGGTTGTCGCTGCTCCGATCTTATAAAAATCTGCCATTCCGCTGTAAAGATCCAGACGGCACAGATCGACCGTAGAATAGAGATCATTCTCTCCCTTCATCACCATCGCCGAATTCATCATACGGATTGCCGTTTCCACCGAAAATCCTGCCTCCAGAAATCGTTCTACCAGATCAAGCACCAGCTCACTCTCCTTGCATGCCGTGCTGCCGGAACCCATTCCGTCCGAAAGCCCAAGCACCGTCGCACCGCTCTCCAATTCCAAAAACGAAAAATTGTCTCCCGAAATTTGCGCGCCGTCCTTTTTCTGCCGTGCGATTCCCTGCACACTCCGAAAATGCGTATCCTCATAAAAGGTGAAGGATGCCGGCTCCTTCGAGATAAAAGTCTTTGCATCGGAGGACGCCCGAAGTCTGCAGCCGAGCACATTGCCGCTCGCCGCAAGAAGCGTCTTTACCCCGATGCAGCCGCCTCTGCGGCTCCTTACAGTAAGCTCCAGCTTTCTTCGCCCATTGACGCCCTCGATCAGATGAAGCTCCTCCACGACGATTCCCTGCTCCTTTGCCCGATAGCGGATTTCTGCAAGCGCATATTTTTCCTGCGCATCCAGCACGCGCTCCTCTTTGGCGCAGTCCTGCATAATATATGCCATTGCGTCAAGCTGCTCCGCGATCACCTGACGGTTTTCCAACAGGCGGTTGTACCACGCACGGTTTAAATGCACACGCTCAAACACACGCACGGCTTCCTCCACCATATCCCTGCTTTTCACGCAATATGGCTTTAACTGCTCCGCCGCCTCATCCTCCCTGATCCCGCCGTTCCAGATATTCGTGATCATGCCGGAGAGCACTGTATAAAGCGGAGCGGAATCTCTCTCCCAGCACAGCGCGCACGAATCACAATTCGCGCAGATTTTTCCGGTCAGCTCATTTTGGATCTGTCCAAGCTCCCCTGCGTCATACGCCTCCTTCCGATTGCTCATCGTATAAAAAACCTGCGATAAGCCCTGAAACGACTCTGCATAACCGCGCAGCCGCTCCTCGTTGCCGCGCTCCTTCTTTTCTGTCTCCCGCGGCTCAAAACGCCAGTTCAGCACAAGATGCATCGCACGCCCAAGCAGAATGACTGCGCCGCAAATAAAAACGCCCTCCAGTATGACCGCCGCCATTTCCGGCTGGTTTTTCCATTCTAACAGTCCTCCTGCAAAAGAAATAATGACCGTTGCGGCGGCAGACAAAAACGCCGCCATAAATGCGGGACACCCGTCATTTGCCCATTCGATCAGGCGGATCGCTCCCAACACCACCAAAAGCACCATCGCATATTTCACACCCGCAGTCAGCGGCATAAACAGAAAAATTCCTATGTACATCATCCCCAGAAGCATCGGCGCGCTCACCTGCTCCAGATAGAGAGCCGCAAAGTACGCCGGCACCAAAGGGTAACATCCCATCACATTTAAACTGCACATAGCGCCTCCCGCCATGCAGAGTATCATTTGTCTGAGTCCTGTTTTTTTCATCGCTCCTTCTTTCCTTCCTTCTAGCGTTCCGCCTCGCGGCGAACGCCTTAGATTATAGGTTTTGTCCACAAAAATCTTTGTCAAAGGATGGAACGATTTTAGAAAACTTTTCGCCAAAATTTCTATTCGCTTGTCTATTTCAGGGAGTTTGAAGATGCTGATGCTTTTTAAGAAATTCATTTCCCCTATAAAGTGAAAAGGGAGGAATCCCCGACCGGATTCCCCCTCTATTCTTCCTTGAAGATAATCTCATTCTCATAAGTCAGTCCAAGCTTGCTCTTAGCAACATCCTCAATATACTCATTGGACTGCGTATAAGTCTCATATTCCTCAAGCTCCTTCTGCCTTGCAAGCTCCTCCTCAAGCTGCTGCTCAAGCTTTGTCTGCTGCCTCGCATATTCCTGATCCTTCCGGTAAATCCGCACGATCTGAACAGACATGACGACAACAAACGCCGCCAAAATCAAGCTGATCCACATTTTCCCTGTCCGGTTGCTATCTTTTCTTGTCCTCTTTCCTGCCGCCATATCTGTTTCCTCATTCCGCTCATCGTTTACATAAACCTATTCTAACCGCTCTTAACAGCTTTTTCAATTCCTTTTTCAAAAATTGTCCGCCTTTTTTCCCTGCACGCAGTCCGGGTCCGAACAATCTTCCAAATACCTTCTGCAAAAACCACAGCGCCTTTTTCAGCACCAGCACATGAATGGAAATAATATAACGGCTCAGCAGCAGGTAATAAAGCAGCATACCGATTCCAAGACCAAGCAGCGCAAACCCGCGCACCCTGCCGTCGTTTTCCTGGTAAAGCATGGCAAAAACCGTGCCCGTGCACACCAGCCAGTAGAAAAAATCTTCAACGCCGATCGCAAAATTCCCATGCGGCAGGATTCTGCGAAAAATACGCAGACTATCGTAAAAAAGAAATAACCCGGCGCCGACCAGAATCGAAATTCCAAACAGCAGCGCTTCATGCCCGATCGTTTCACTTACCGCCATCTACTTAAACAGCCTTCCCAGCAAAGATTCCGCATGCTTGCCGACGCTCTTTACCTCAGAATATGTAAGGGAATCTATGCGTCCTTCAATATCTATCTCCCCTTTTTCCAGACTCAGACGATTTACATGAAGATCATGACCCTTGATCAAAAGCATTCCAAGCTCTGTCTCTAACAGAATCTCCCCCACATCAAAGGACAGCACATCCACAACTCCGCTGAATGCTCCGCTCTTTCTGTTGGAAATCAATACCTTATGCGATTTTGCCGCACCGCTTCCTCTTTCTTCCATAAAAAAATACCTCCGCTCACTATAATATATGGGAGGTATTTCCTTTTATGCCAGATATTCAAATAAATCCTTCGCTTCTTCTTTCTTTGTCGTATCCAAAAGCGCCAGCACGCGCACCTTGACTGTTTTTGTCCCAAAACCGATCTCAATGACATCTCCAACCTTAACAGTCGCAGACGCCTTTGCCGGCTTACCATTGACAGACACACGTCCCGCGTCACACGCCTCGTTTGCGACCGTACGGCGCTTGATCAGGCGCGATACCTTTAAAAATTTATCAAGTCTCATCTGCATTTCCTTTCCTAAGCCCTCCGCCAAGCAGCCGATGCGTTCCTCTCCCCCCTGCCTTTGTGCCGGCAGCGGATGCCGCTTCAAACACGTCACCCGTGATTTGCAAAAAGTGGATTCCGACAAACGAAACCCACCTGTTCTATGCTCAATATTGCCTAAGCGTTTACCAGATCCTTTAAAGCCTTTCCTGCCTTAAACTTCGGAGACTTGGAAGCCGGGATTGGCATCTCCTTACCAGTCTGCGGATTTCTTCCTGTTCTGGCTGCTCTCTCAGATACCTCAAAGGTTCCGAATCCAACTAACTGAATCTTCTCACCCTTCTTCAACTCCTCTGCAACGACGTCCGTAAAAGCCTTCAATGCCGCCTCTGCGTCCTTCTTGCTTAATTCTGTTCTCTCAGCCATTGCCGCAACCAACTCTGCTTTGTTCATGATAAAAGTTCCTCCTCTGGGTTTGCATAATAAATAATAGCTGATATTTTGCACTCTCAAAATATCTATTACTATTTATACTTGCTTTTATCACGTTTGTCAAGGAAAATCCCCATTTTTAAAGCATTTTAAGACATTACGCGGTCTACTTTGCCTCTGTTAATGCAGAGAGGAGCTCTGTCAGTGTCGAAAGGTAATCCGTCTTTGAGCTGTTGCTCTCCTCGCCAAGAATACTATTTACAATAGCGTCTAATTCCGCATCGCTTACTGCGCCCTGCCCGCTTTGGCTGCTTTGGCTGTTTTGGCTGCTTTGCCCGTTCTGATCACTTGGACTGCTGCCCGTTCCCGAAGAATGGCTGCCCGCGAGACCTCCGGCAAGACTTCCCGCCTGCCCATTCCCGCCTGCCGTGCCATTTTCTGTATCAGGCGCTGTCTCACCGTTCGCATTATTTTGTGTTGCATCCGTACCGGATACCCCCTCGCCGTCTGAGGAAAGTCCGATGACGATCGTTGCCTCCGGCGAATTTACAAACAGCTTCTTTACATACGGGTCATAGGAATCAGCTGTCACCGTTAAGGTATGAACGCCATACTCAACCGGCACCGGCTTACTGTAATCGACCGTCTCCCCGTCAATCTTAAGAACTGCATCCGCCACATCCACCGCGAACAAAATATTTCCTTTCTTTGGTCCCTCTCCCTTTAGCTGTTCCAGATCAAGCACCGTTGTCTGCCCGCGCCTGATCTCAACCTCGGTACTTCCGCCATAGCCTTTATTTGCGACTGCGACTGTGTAAACGCCCTCCGGCACCTCAAGCTTCATCTCCGGTGTGATCTCTGAAAATATCTTATTCCCAACCTGTATGAAGCTTCCGTCAAAAAGCGAGGTATTCTCTAGCTGCAGCGCTCCGTGCCCCGTCGCTACCGAGACAGATAAGATCTTTTTTCCGATCCCTACAACGTCAAGCGTATCATTTCCGGTCAGATCCGACATCCGCAGCGTATGCCCATCCGAATAAATGAACAGACCCTCGTCATAGGAATAGTTGGTATCCGCAATCGTAAACACCCTGCGCTCCTCGTCGATCGCATAGCGCGTAACGTCCGGATATTCCCAGACTGCATCTGAAAGCTGCGCCTGCATCAGACGTCCGTCAATATCCTTTTTTCCGACTGTCATCACACGCCCCGGCGTAAATTCAGAGACTGCGGCACGGTTTCCGTATTTATCCAAAAACTGCGTCGTCACAGAATAGTAGTACATATACTGCTTTCCCGAAGCAAGCTGCTCCAGAATGATGCATTCCTCCTGCATATCGTTTTTTGTGATCAAAAACAGATCGCCGCTTACCGTCTCCTGCGCCTCCTGTGCCTGCTCCGTCGTTTCCTCCAAAGGCTCCGTCACGGCCTCCGTCCCCTGCGTGGGATGATAATATTGTCCGGTCGCAAAGCTGCTCTGCTCATTTGTACATGCTGTAAAAAAAAGCGCCGCGCAAATCAGTCCCAGCGCAAAAAGTATCCTTCTGTTCTTTTTCTTCACCTGTATTCATCCTTTCCTCTGTGCATCCGCTTTCCTACGTTCTCTTTTCCAGTATAACTCATGCCGTAAAATGAGACAACATCTCCAGGAATTGTTCCCGCTCATTTTCCTGCGCAATGAACTTCTCCAGCTTCTCTATATTGCGTCCTGAAATCCACGCCTTATGCGCATTATAATAACGGTTTGCAATCTTCCAGAATTTTTCGGGATATGCCATATAAAGATAGAGATAGCGCAGCTCCGCTGCCGAAAGCTTGCGCACCCTGTCGTAGGCTCGAATAAAATCCATGCCAAGCCCGGTGTTCCAGTTGTGCTTCTCCATCATCTTACGCAGAAAATTGGCGAGGTCGCTCACGCGGATCTGATAAGCAAAGCTTTCAAAACGGACCACCGCCATCCTTTTTCCCGAAAAAATAACGTTATGCTGGTTGTAATCTCCGTGACAAAAGCCAATCATGTCCGCATCCGGGCGCATCGCGCCAAGCTCCTTTGTGACAGCCTCCGCCTTCTTTCGATAGCGCTCATATTTTCCAGCGAACAGCATTTCAAACTCATTTTTCTTCTTTTTGTCGCGTATGTAATTGCGCACCTTGTTCAGCTCACGGTTATGCTTTTCATAAAGACGCAAAAGAGCGCTCTGATCTCCCTTTACAAATTCCGGAATATCCCCGCTGTAGCAGGACGACACATTGTGAAGCCTCGCCAGAAGCTCGACTGCGGCGATCATTTCCTCCCTCCGCTTCGTATCGCACTCCGCGCCCTCCCATAAGTCATACAGGATATATTTTGTCTCGTCCTCCATAACGGCGATCGGCAGTCCCTCCCTTGTAAGGTTGACCGTCTCCACACAGACGCCGCCCTCCTGCAGATACGCCAGAATCTCCCGCAGAAATCCGGCGCGCTCCACAGACCCGCGATATTCCTTCAGCAGCTTCTGCCCTCTGTCTGTCGCACAAATATAGCTTTCCCGTCCTCTTGCAATCCCGCTTACTTCCAGTTCATATTTTTCTAATACCTCTTCCGGCCGATTATACACAAAAACCCCTCCATATGCTTTCAGCTACGGCTATTCTACCGTGTCTATTCATCATATGTGAGGGGGCAAAAAATCATGACAGCACCCGCCGCAATTTATTGGATCATTTTCTCTGCCTCTGCCAAAAGCCGTTCCTTTGTATTGCAGGACGGATCATCAAGCACAAGATCCAACAGACGCTCCAACGCTTCGCCAATTTCTCTGCCCGGCTTCATCCCTGCCGCGATCAGCTCACGCCCGCCGACTGCAAGATCCCTGATCGTAAGACACTGCTGCTTCCTCCTGATCTCCTCATAAATCCGCTCATATTCCGCCACATAGGCAAGCTTTTCCTCGCGCCTGTAATCACTCTGCGCCAAAATATCCGCACGCTTTACGGCGAAAATCGCCGGGTACTGCTCCGTGCCGATGCGATGCACGGCGCGCCGCACACTTCTCTCAGAGAGCGCCGGACGGTCGTCATGCCATGCGATCAGCCTGCATACCGCATCTGTCGTAGCATTATCAAACTTAAGTCTGCGTAATATCCCTCTTGCCAGCTGCGCGCCCTTCGCCGGATGTCCGTAGAAATGATCAATGCCATTCTCATCGGTTGTCCTGCAAAGCGGCTTTGCCACATCATGAAGCAGCACGGCGAGACGAAGCACCCGATCGGCTTCAACATTACCAAGCGCCTCTATCGTATGATCACCTACAGAATAACAATGATGCGGATGGTGCTGCCCGCAGACCATCATCCCGTCAAGCTCCGGCAAAAAAACAGCGGTGAGCCCTGTCTCATAGGCTGTGCGCAGCTCCTTGGGATGCGCAGAGACCAAAAGCTTGACAAGCTCTGCCTGAATGCGCTCCGCACTTACCCTTGCAAGCGAAGGCGCAAGCTGTCTGATCGCAGCCTTTGTCTCCTCCTCAATGACAAAGCCAAGCTGCGCGGCAAAACGCACGGCGCGCAGCATCCGCAGCGCATCCTCGGAAAAGCGCTCCGCAGCTTTCCCGACACAGCGGATCACACCGCGTTTTAGGTCGCCCATTCCATCAAATGCATCGACCAGCCCCGCCGTTTCATTATACGCCATCGCATTGATCGTAAAATCACGCCGCCTTAAATCCTCACGCAGGTCTGCCGTAAACTGCACCTCCTTGGGATGTCTTGCGTCCTCATACTCACCGTCGATCCGATAGGTCGTCACCTCAAATCCCTCGCGTCCCAGCATTACCGTTACCGTTCCGTGCGCGATGCCGGTGTCGACCGTATAGGAAAAGAGCTGCTTTACCTGCTCCGGTTTTGCAGAGGTCGTAATATCCCAATCCTGCGGCGTCCGCCCAAGCAGCGAATCGCGCACGCACCCGCCGACTGCGTATGCTTCATAGCCATGTGCCTCCAGCGTCGTTATGATCTTATTTACTTTTTCGGGCAGCACAATCTTCATATCCGCTATCTTCCTCAAATCTTCCTGCTTTCTAATATGCCTTGCCCCAGTATACCAGCTTATGTGCCGGTCTGCCACAGCAGACACAGGTATCTGCAATGTGCTCCTGATCGGAAAACGGCATACAGCGTGAGGTCACTGCAAGCTCCTCCTTGATCTTATCTTCACATGACTGCTCTCCGCACCACATGCCGCGGATGAAGCCCGGCTTATTTGCAGCAGTTTCTTTTAATTCCTCATAGCTGTGCGCATCCCAGATATGCGCGTCCCGATGCGCCTTTGCCCGCTCAAACATATCCCTTTGGATCGTTTCCAAAAGCTCCGGCAGCCTAGCCTCCAGCTCGTCTAATCCAAGCTCAAGCTTCTCCCTCGTATCTCTGCGGACAACGATACATTTGCCTGCCGCAATATCCTTTGGCCCTAATTCCACGCGAACCGGAATACCACGCATCTCCTGCTCCGAAAACTTCCATCCGGGACTCTTTTCCGAATCATCTAATTTTGCACGGCAGACTGCTCCGATCGCCGCGCAGACCTCCTGCGCCTTCGCAAGCACGCCCTCCTTATGCTGCTGGATCGGAATCACCATTGCCTGAACCGGAGCAATCCTCGGCGGCAGCACAAGACCAGAATCATCGCCATGCGCCATAATGATCGCACCAATCAGGCGCGTCGACATTCCCCACGAGGTCTGATGCACATACGCAAGCCGATTCTCCTTGTCCGTATACTGGATGCCAAATGCTTTTGCAAAGCCGTCGCCGAAATTATGGCTCGTTCCCGACTGCAATGCCTTTCCGTCATGCATCAGCGCTTCGATCGTATAAGTCGCCTCCGCCCCCGCAAACTTCTCTTTTTCCGTCTTTCGTCCGCGGATCACCGGCATCGCCAAAACCTCCTCGCAGAAATCCGCATAGAGATTTAACATCTGCACGGTACGCTCCTCTGCCTCGTCTGCCGTCGCGTGAGCCGTATGCCCTTCCTGCCAGAGAAACTCTCTGGAACGGAGAAACGGTCTTGTCTCCTTCTCCCAGCGCACAACCGAACACCACTGATTGTACACCTTTGGCAGATCACGGTAAGACTGTATCTCATTCTTATAAAAATCACAGAATAAGGTTTCCGAGGTCGGTCTGACGCACAGACGCTCCTGCAGCTCGTTTAAACCGCCGTGCGTTACCCATGCAACCTCCGGCGCAAAGCCCTCGACATGATCCTTCTCCTTTTGCAGGAGACTCTCCGGGATAAACATCGGCATATAAACGTTCTCCACGCCCGCCTCCTTAAATCTGCGGTCAAGCTCTTTTTGAATATTCTCCCAGATCGCATAGCCTGCCGGCTTGATGATCATGCAGCCCTTCACGGAGGAATAGTCAATAAGCTCCGCCTTTTTCACCACATCGGTGTACCATTGCGCGAAATCCTCCTCCATCGAGGTAATTGCTTCCACTAATTTTTTGTTGTCCTTTGCCATAGCATATCTCCTTCTTTTTTATATAGAAAATGGATTTTCGATTTCAAATACCAGCTTCTTTTTTGTGAAAGGATGCGTAAACGCAAGCTTATAAGAGCACAGCATCAACGCTCCCTTCGTCTGCTTCATATGTTCTTTAAAATTATATTTCTGATCGCCGACAATCGGGCATCCCGCGTGCGCAAGCTGTACACGGATCTGGTGATGCCGCCCTGTGCAAAGCTTGATCCGCAGCAGAGCCCTGTCATTCTTCTGCGCAAGCGTTTCATAAAAAAGCTCCGCCCTTTTCGCGCCGGCAGTCGTTGCGGAAACGACACGCGAGAGGTTTGTTTTCCCATCGCGCAGCAGATAATTCTCCAGCCTTCCCGATTTCCTTTGCGGCAGACCGTCAGTTACCGCATAATAATACTTATCCGCAGCCGCTGCCGCAATCTGGCGGCTCAGCGCAGCCGCTGCCTTCTTTGTCTTTGCAAATACCATAACGCCGGACACCGGCTGATCCAGACGGTGCACAACGCCGATATAGGACGGCTCGCCCTTTTGCATACGGTAGGTACGCAGCATACTCTCCATATCACGCTGTCCGATACTTCTCGTCTGTGTGGCGATGCCCGCCTCCTTGATACAGACAAGAAGCGCATCATCCTCATACATCATCTGAGACAATAAAAAAAGCCCTCCTTCCTTTGTCTTATAAGGACGAGAGCTTATCACTTCGTGTTACCACCTTTCTTCATTCCTGCCTTGCGACAGAAACCTCCGCGAGTATCCCGCGCCATCCGCGCCAAATACTCCCGCGCTGTAATGGGCGCATCCCAGTGCAGCCTGTATGAGAAACCCCTCATAGTCGGTGCACAGCTCCAAGACCGGTTCCACACTGCTCCTATAAAGCCTTCCACCAAACGGCTTCTCTCTGTAATATTCACAGCATCTACTATCTCTTTTCACAGCCTTTTTGTATTTTCTTGATGATAATATAATTTGCGGAAACTGTCAAGCCATGAAAAAACAACGAGCAACACGCTCCGCAAGCCACTCTTATGTCAAATACAAACATCCGCATCTACAGCTTAAACCGGTAGCCCACGCCCCAGATTGTCTCGATATACTGCGGCTTATTTGTATTCATCTCGATTTTTTCACGGATCTTTTTGATATGCACCGTGACAGTCGCAATATCCCCGATCGATTCCATATCCCATATCTCGCGGAACAGCTCCTCCTTCGTAAATACATGATTCGGATTCTCCGCAAGGAACGTCAAAAGATCAAATTCCTTTGTTGTAAACTGCCGCTCCTCACCGTTTACCCAGACGCGTCTCGCCGTCTTATCAATACGGATGCCGCGTATTTCAATCACCTCATTCTCCGGGGAATTGCTGCCGATCAGACGCTCATAGCGGGCAAGGTGCGCCTTGACGCGCGCCACCAGCTCACTCGGCGAGAACGGCTTCGTGATATAATCGTCCGCTCCAAGACCAAGACCGCGTATCTTATCAATATCATCCTTTTTCGCAGATACCATTAAAATCGGCGTATTTTTCTCCTCCCGTATCTGGCGGCAGATTTCAAAGCCGTCCACCCCCGGAAGCATCAGATCGAGAATAAACATGTCAAAGTCCTCGGAAAGCGCGCGCTTTAGACCGACAAGACCGTCGTTCTCCGTCTCCACGTCAAAGCCGCTCAGCTCCAGATAATCCCGCTCTAATTCTGCGATCGCCACCTCATCTTCAATGATCAATACCTTACTCATTCAGCACCTCCTGATATTTTCGTATTACAAAATACATCACTGTTCCCATATCCTCTTTGCTTGTCGCCCATATTTTTCCACCGTGATCTTCAATGATCTTCTTGACGATCGACAATCCGATCCCGCTTCCTCCTGTCGAGGAATTGCGTGAAGCGTCGCCGCGGTAAAAACGGTCAAAAATATACGGCAGATCGCGCGCTGCAATGCCGCGTCCATTGTCCTCGATCTCCACCTGGATAAAATCACCAACGTCCTTGATGCGGATATTGATCAGCCCCTTGGGCTTATCCAGATATTTGACGGAATTGCCGACAATATTGTTGATCACGCGCTTTAACTGTTCGGGGTCCGCGATGATCTGCACACCCTCATCGGCATAGTTAAAGTATGCAAGTCCAATATTTTTTGTCTCAAGATCAAGACTGAGTTCCTCAATACAGTCGCTGAAATAGGCAGATACATTCAGCTTTGCAAAATTATAAGGAATGCGGTTCGTATCGATCTTGGAGTAAAGCGTCAGCTCATTGAGCAGGGTATCCATCTCGTTCGCCTTATTGTAGATCGTACGGATATAACGATCCCGCTTCTCCTCCGTGTCTGCCACGCCGTCCATAATGCCCTCCGCATATCCCTTGAGCGCGGTGATCGGCGTCTTAAGATCATGCGCAATATTGCTGATGAGCGCCCGGCTCTCCTTCTCGCTCGCAATCTTCTCCTCCGCGCTGTCCTTTAAGCGCTGCCGCATCTCCTCAAAGCTTCTGCACAGCTCACCGATCTCGTCCCCGCTCTCTGCCTCCACCGTGAAATCAAGATTTCCCTCCTTGATATTCTGTGCTGCAAGCTGCAGCTTCTTGATCGGATTGATCATACTTGTATAAATCCAGATCGTAAGCATACACGCCGTCAGCACCAAGATCATCACAATCGCGATCATGGCATCTGCCAGCAGCGTCTTGATCTCCGGCACAGTGTCATCGATGAGCGTGACAATAAACGCGCTCCCCTCCGTACTGTCCGGATATTGAAAATCAATCTGCTTGATCAGCGCCTGCTCCTCGCCATCAATATACATCCCGCTGTTGACGCTGCTGTCTGCCTCTCCATATCCCGGCAGCTCCATCAGAAGGGATGACGCCGCATCCGCTCCGATATAGGTCAGTATATCTGCCCTGCGGACCACGAGATAGGAGCTCTTTTCCTCCAATCTGTGGTTGACCTCCTCTAAATAGCTCTGATCCTCCATCTGCTCCGGATGACGTCTCGCCGTCTCAGACAGCTCTGTAAATGTCTCTTTTGTAAAGCGGCTGAACAGCTGCATCGAATTAGAAAAGCAGCTGTAATCCGCATTCTCCACACCATAGGTTTGTTTGATCGCTCGAATCTGAATCTGCTGAAAACTAAACAGCATGATCAGCGACAGCATAATCGGAACAAATATGATAATACAAAATGAAATCATGATCTTATTCCGAAATTTCATAGTTTCTTCCCTTCTCCCAGCCTTTCAAGCAGCAGCCATCGCTCCCCCAGATGCTCGTACATCCTAAAGAGACACCATGCTCTCCCACTGCAATACTCTATAAACAACGCGCATTTGTGCCGTGCAGACATCATTGCAGCGCAATATTCCGCACCTATGAATGCGCATCCTCACACAACGCGTCAGCCCTCCGAGGTTTCCTCCCACAGGAAACAAAAAACTCCCTGTGATAGGAAAAACGGGCCACAGGATTGCTATCCTATGACCCATTATAGCATGAAAAATTCCGAATTTTATATAATTCCTGTAAATTTGTCTAAACTTTTCATAAACCGCTGCTTTATAAATATTTTTTTAATGCCTCCGCCTTGTCGGTAGCCTCCCACGGAAGCTCTAAGTCCGTGCGGCCGAAATGACCATACGCCGCCGTAGCGCGATAAATCGGTCTTCTGAGGTTCAGCATCTGAATGATACCCGCCGGACGAAGATCAAAGTTTTCGCGGATAATCTCCACCAGCCTCTCATCCGAAACCCTGCCTGTTCCATCCGTATCTACCATGATAGAAGTCGGCTGCGCAACGCCGATCGCATAGGAAAGCTGGATCTCACAGCGGTCTGCCAAGCCTGCCGCAACGATATTCTTCGCTACATAGCGGGCTGCATACGCCGCGGAGCGGTCTACCTTTGTGCAGTCCTTTCCGGAAAAAGCGCCGCCGCCATGACGCGCATATCCGCCGTAGGTATCAACAATGATCTTCCTTCCGGTGAGACCTGCGTCTCCATGCGGTCCGCCAATGACAAAGCGTCCGGTCGGATTGATGAAGAACTTTGTCTTATCGTCCAAAAGCTCCTTCGGCAGAATCGGATCAAACACATATTTGCGGATGTCTGCATGGATCTGCTCCTGTGTCACCGCCTCGTCATGCTGTGTAGATAACACGACCGCCTCCAGACGGAGCGGCTTGCCATTCTCGTCATACTCCACCGAAACCTGTGTCTTGCCGTCCGGTCTTAAGTAGCCAAGCGTACCGTCCTTGCGCACCTTTGTCAGCTGGAATGCAAGCTTATGTGCCAGTGAGATCGGATACGGCATCAGCTCCGGGGTCTCATTTGTTGCATAGCCAAACATCATTCCCTGATCGCCGGCTCCCGTATCAAGCGCGTCAGTGAGTGCTCCCTCGCGCGCCTCAAGCGCCTTATCCACACCCATCGCAATATCCGGCGACTGCTTGTCAAGCGCCACCATTACCGCGCAGGTATTTCCGTCAAAGCCCGTCTTTGCATCGTCATAGCCAATCTCGTTGACTGTCTTTCGCACAATGCCCGGAATATCAAGCTGCGCCTTTGTCGTAATCTCTCCCGTCACCAGCACAAAGCCCGTGCAGCTTGCCGCCTCACAGGCAACACGGCTCATCGGGTCCGCCTCCATACACGCATCAAGGATCGCGTCAGAAATTGCGTCGCACACCTTATCCGGATGCCCTTCCGTCACTGATTCCGAGGTAAATAGTCTCTTTTCCATAACACCTTTCTTCCTTTCGTAATAAAATAACCGAACTGCCTTTTTTATTGAAGAAACTCTCCGCCTACAACGGATCGCATCTGCGAAACAGTTCCTCTCCAACGCAGTGCGATCCCCCGAAGGTGGATTGCTTGATAGGGGAATCTCCTTCCTTCCCTTAAGCAAAAAAATCCACTTGCGGAACACAAGCGGATATGACAACGATAGATAATCAAATCCTCTTATTGTTCGAACTATTGCAGCCACCTTCCGCTGCTGCGGTTCATGGCTATAACAGCATTTGCTCGCTCAGGCTGGCACCTTCCGTATTGGGGTTGCCGTGACTTCATCGATCCTATGTATCTCCATCACTCTGAATAAGAAAATTTTGCACAATATTGAATTTTCAAATCTATGGTGTTACGATACACCCGTTTCCCTGATCTGTCAAGTCCTTTCTCTGTTCCCGCACGAGATTTCCCCATAAAAACAACAAGCAGCACGCTTCGCGAGCCACTCTTATATCAACAACAAGCAGCACGCTTCGCGGGCTGCCCTTATGTCAAACAAACAATCTTGCTTGCGGGATTCTCACGCCTCCTCCAAAAGACACGAGAACCCCTGCCCTTTTATTTTCTCAGGAAACCTTTAACGTAAACTTCTGGATCTCCTTCTCTGTCGATACCTTCTCGATCAAAGCGCCAAGCGCAGACAGCTTCTTCTCAAATTCCTCATAGCCGCGCTCGATATAGTAAATATCGTCTACCACCGTGATGCCCTCAGCCGCAAGTCCTGCAATGACAAGCGCTGCTCCCGCACGCAGATCCGGTGCGTTGACACGCGCTCCCGTGTACTGCTCCACACCGCTGATGATCGCAATATTACTCTCCACCTTGATGCTCGCGCCCATACGCGTCAGCTCATCGACATACTTAAAACGATTTTCAAAAATACTCTCCGTCACCGTGCTGGTCCCCTCGGAGATTCCAAGCACAACCGCCATCTGCGGCTGCATATCAGTCGGAAATCCGGGATACGGCAGCGTCGTAACCTGTGTGTGATGCAAAAGCTTCGACGCAACAACGCGCACCGCATCGTCAAACTCCTCCACCTCACAGCCAATCTCCAGCAGCTTCGCGCTGATCGCCTCCAGATGCTTTGGAATGACATTTTTGATCATCACATCGCCCTTTGTCGCAGCCGCTGCCAGCATAAAGGTTCCGGCTTCAATCTGATCCGGAATAATCGAATACTCCGTCTTATGCAGCTTCTCAACGCCTATGATGCGGATGACATCCGTTCCGGCGCCGCGGATCTTCGCGCCCATGCTGCTTAAGAAATTCGCAACGTCTACAACATGCGGCTCTTTGGCTGCATTCTCAATAATCGTCTTGCCCTCTGCTAAGGACGCCGCCATCATGATATTGATCGTTGCTCCCACAGAAACCTTATCAAGATAAATATGCGTACCAACCAGTTTGTCAGCGGAAGCCATCACAAGTCCGTATTTGATGTCAACATTTGCACCGAGTGCACGGAAGCCCTTCATATGCAGGTCGATCGGGCGGCTTCCAATATCACAGCCTCCCGGAAGCGCCACCTCTGCTCTTTTATATTTTCCAAGAAGCGCCCCTATCAGATAATAGGAAGCGCGTATCTTACGGATAAACTCATTATCTACATTCAGATCACGGATAAATGAGCCGTTGATCCTTACTGTATGGGTATCAATTCGCTCCACACGCGCACCGATCTCCTGGATCGCATTCAGCAGAACATTAATGTCCCTCACATTCGGAAGATTATCTATCGTAACCGTCTCATCCGTCATCACTGCCGCGGAGAGGATCGCAAGCGCTGCATTTTTTGCACCGCCGATCTCCACCTCTCCAACTAACGGATTGCCGCCTTTAATTATATACTGTTCCATATCACACCTCTATGAATAACCTTCATACAAACATGTAATTATAGTAGCCATTCTCTGTATTTGTCAAGGAATTCTTTCATACCACAAATGACGGTATCCTCTCTTAATAGCTGATGTAGTCCAGCGGATCTACGGCAGAACCGTTGACATATAACTCAAAATGTACATGCGGTCCCGTAGAACGCCCCGTATTTCCACTCAATGCGACCGCCTCGCCCTGCTCTACATGCTGCCCTGTTTTTACCAGCAATTTACTGTTGTGCGCATAGCGCGTCGTCCGTCCGTCCGCGTGACTGATGACCACACAGTTTCCATATCCGCCGCTGTAGGACGCCTGAATGACGGTTCCCGCACAGGATGCATAGACGGTCGTACCTACCGGACACGCCCAGTCCGTTCCCTTGTGCATACGTCCCCAGCGCCGTCCGAAGCCCGAAGTAAATCTGCCGCCGGCAAGCGGCTTGATATAGGTCGGCGGAACCACCGTTCCCTGCTCGATAACTGCCGCCTTTGATTCCGTTATGATATTCTCATGTACAATCTCACGGCTGACTTCCATTCCGTTTTGATATACGACAATATCATTGCGCTCGCGATGACCGACGCTTCCCTCCTCGTGCACAACCTCCTCCGTCGTGTACCAGGAATCATTCTTTATGATGACAGGCTCTGCGGTATAATCCTCCTCATACACCTCCCCCATTGTCAGGCGAAGCTGTAATTCCGGCTCAGGAATTGCAATGATCAGCTCCTGTCCGTCGCGTATCATCTCGTCTGCGCTCGAAAGTCCGTTTAACGCCACGATAGAGGAAACAGTCGTATCATGATCCATCGCAATGACAGAAAGACAGTCTCCGCTCTGTACTACATATATTTTATTCGATTCCTTTTGTTTTGTTACCTCAACGACCGCTTCCTCCATATCGGAAAGCTCCTCGGGCTTGATAAAATTCTCGTAAACCTCTACCTTTTCCACAAATTCCAGATCAAGGATACCGGTCTCATAGCCTCCCGCGGAAGGATTTTCCATCGCATACTGCATCGCATAGGTAACGTCTGCCTGCGCGCCGGAGCTTACCCCGTTGGCAAGTGTTTCCTCCGGAATGACCTCGACATTTTGTTCCGGCTCCGTTTCCGACAAAGCCGCGCTCATGATCCCCTTGATATGGGAATCGGTTGCCGAGAGCGTCGTCTGATACTGTCCCGTTTCATCCAAGGGCGCCTTCACACGATTTAAGAAAGTCTCCACATCGGCAAGCGTCAGAAAATTCGCCCGATAGCCGTCAATGGCAACCGTATACGCACGCTGGAGTCCCTGTGCGTTCGTTTCCCTTATCATGCCCTTAAACGCTTCTTTTAATTCGCTCTCGGAAAGAAACTGCTCAAACAGACCGCGGCTTTTTTCAATCACGCAATCAAGCTCCAGACTCAGGCGCTCTCCCGTCTCAAGCGAGACCTCACGCCTTGCCTCCTGCAAGAGCTCCTTTACATCCGTATTCTCCGCCACACTGCCGACCGGCGTGCCTTTTAACGTCACTGTCTGATACGCCTGTCCGATACCAACCTGCTGCATCGCAGAGGCTGCCAGCAGGCACAAAAATCCCGCTCCGACAACAGAAGCCTGAATCTTCGCCTTTTTTGTAAACTCTATCTTTTTCATTGAAATAACTCCATGATCTTCTCGATCGTCTGCTCTACATTCAGACAATGCTCATCTACAGTAAAATCCGCATACCGCTCATAAAGAGGCACGCGCTCCTCGTATAATGTAAGAAGCGTTTGTCCCTTCTTTAAAACAACACCTCTCCCCTTAATATCCGAAAGTCTCTGCGAAAGCTCCGCAAACGGGAGCTTTAGGTAGACGACTGTCCCGATTTCCTTTAAGTGCCTCATCGCCTCCGCGCCGTATACGACGCTTCCGCCTGTTGCAATCACCGCACGCCTTGCCCGGATGCTGCTGTTGACGCGGTTCTCCACCGCAAGAAACCCCTCTGTTCCCTGCTCCTTAATAATCTCGCACAGGAGTTTGCCCTCCTGCTCCTGTATCATTAAATCTGCATCGATAAACCGATACCCCATCATCTTTGCAAGCACAACGCCGATGGTGCTTTTTCCCACCCCCGGCATACCGATCAACACAATATTTTCTTTCATCTTTTCCTTCTCCGGTATTCTTCTGCAACTCTTTTTAGGATAGCATACCTCGCCCGAAATCGCAAGCGAGATTCTCCGCCTGCGGCGGGCCGCAACTGCGACACAGTTCCATTAAAGCAAAACACTGCCGCATCCGAAAACCTCGGGTGCGGCAGCCGCTCTTACTGTTCCGTTGCTTCTGCTTGTTCTGTCACCGGCTCTGTTTCTTCTGTTGCCGGCTCTATGGTTGTAAAGCCCCTGTCAAACTTAACCTTCTTCCATACGCTCTTTTTTATCTCCCATGTATGGGATTCCTGCCATCCGGACAGCGTATCCTCATAAAGCTTCGTCTGACGCTCACTGATGATCCCTGCCTTTGCGGCTTCTGTTGCCGCCTGATCCGTCTTTGCATCCAGACGTACGACATAGTACGCATCCTCTGTGTCGATCACATCAGACGATGCGCCCTCCTCCAAGCCCTTTAACGCGGTGAGGACCGCTTCATCTAAAATCTCATCGTCAGCTGTAAACGTTCCCTTGCTGACCGTATAGGAATGCGCTGCTGCGGCGTCCTCCAGACTACTCTCCTTCGCCTCCGCCGCAAAGCTCTCCACCGTTTTTGCAAGCTCCTTTAATTCCTCATCGGTATACTCGACGGACTTTCCCTCCTCATCGGTGTAGGTCGTCTTGGAAACCCGTACATAGCTATAGGCGCTTGTATTCGCCTCCTCGTCGCTGACATTCGTATCCACATCCGCAATGATCGCCTGATGCATCTTCCGCTGAATCGTCAAAAGCCGCAGATATTCCTGCACGATCTCCTTGTCCGCGCCAAGCTCGTCAAGCGCTTCCTTGCTGTTTGAGGCAAGAAATGACGCGGCTGCGTCATCAATTTTTTCCTGCTCCTGGCCGGAGAGCTCAACGCCATACTCCTCCATATGCGCCTCCAGCGTGTACATCGCAAACAGATTGTCCATGACTGTGTTCTTGACTTCCTCCTCTGCGGTTACGCCCGTGCCTGTCAAGTCGCTCTCCCACACACTTCCGCCAAAATAATACGCATAAAGGTCATCATCCTGCGCCTGCTGCAGACGGGCTGCGAAATTAGGCAGTCCCAGCGTAATTTCCTGTCCGTCAAAGACTGCTGCCACCTCATTTTTATCGATACTGCCGCATCCTGCCAAAGCGGATGCCGCGATGACTCCGCCAAGCAACAATGCAGTCAATTTTGTTTTTCTCATGGTTTGCCTCCCTTTTGCCGTCCCTTCTCACTTTTGGACAGCTACCGCCTTATTATAGTGCCTTTTGCAAAAAGCCGCAATATATTTCATGATTTTTTCACACTCCATGCGTCTTTGGTACGGGCAACAATCCCTGCGCCGCCTCTAAAAACTCCTCGAGTATCTCTTTTACGCCGACATTTTTTTCCCGCGTGTTCTGCTTTAAGAAATAGGTGAAATACGGCGCCTTGGCGTCTGCCATAAAACGGACCTTCTGCCCAAAGCCCGCCACAAATTCCGGTATTTTCACCACATCAATCTCCGCCTTTTCATAAAGGGTAAATTTGAGCGTCTCCACCTTCTGCGATACCTCGGTGAAATAAACGCGGTGCGCCAGCGACTTGATCTTTGCAATATAGAGCAGGTTCTCCACGGACTTCGGCGGGTCGCCAAACCGGTCGATCAGCTCCTCTAACATCTCATCAACCTCATCCATGGTCTCAATGTCCGCAATGCGCTTGTAGATGTCAAGCTTCTGGAACTCATTGGGAATATAGCCCATCGGGATATAGGCGTCTATCACGATGTCGATCGAGGTGTCAAAATGCGCTGCGACAGAAATTCCTTTTGCCTCCTTGACCGCCTCGTTTAACATCTTACAGTACAGGTCGTAGCCGACCGCCTCCATGTGCCCGTGCTGCTTTGCCCCGAGCAGATTTCCTGCACCGCGGATTTCCAGATCACGCATAGCGATCTTAAAGCCGCTGCCAAGCTCCGTATACTCCTTGATCGCCGCGAGACGCTTCTCCGCGATCTCCTTGAGCATTTTGTCGCGCTTATACATCAAAAACGCATACGCCGTGCGGTTGGAGCGCCCCACGCGCCCACGCAGCTGATAAAGCTGGGAAAGCCCCATATTATCGGCGTCGTGAATGATCATTGTATTGACGTTTGAAATGTCAAGTCCCGTCTCAATAATCGTCGTGGAAACGAGCACATCGATCTCTCCATTAATGAAACGGTACATAATATTTTCCAGCTCGCTCTCCTTCATCTGCCCATGTGCATAAGCCACGCCCGCCTCCGGCACAAGCTCCGCGATCTTTGCCGCCACATCCGCGATCTCCCGTACACGGTTATATACATAATACGCCTGCCCGCCGCGGAAAAGCTCTCTGGAAATCGCCTCGCGCACAAGCTCCTCATTATATTCCATGACATAGGTCTGGATCGGAAGACGATCCATCGGAGGTTCCTCCAGCACACTCATATCCCGGATGCCGATCAGGCTCATGTGAAGCGTGCGCGGAATCGGTGTCGCCGTGAGCGTGAGCACATCGATATTCGTCTTTAACTGCTTCAGCTTCTCCTTGTGCGCGACGCCAAACCGCTGCTCCTCATCAATCATCAAAAGTCCTAAGTCCTTATACACCACGTCCTTTGACAGCAGACGATGCGTTCCGACAATAATATCGACCTGACCCTTCTTCAGATTTTCCAGCGTTTTCTTCTGCTCCGCAGCGCTTCGGAAGCGGCAGAGCAGATCGACGTTGACCGGAAAATCCTTCATCCTGCTTGCAAAGTTATTATAATGCTGCTGCGCCAGAATCGTTGTCGGCACAAGAAACGCCACCTGCTTGCCGTCCTGCACCGCCTTGAAAGCCGCGCGGATCGCGATCTCCGTCTTGCCGTATCCGACATCCCCGCAGATCAGACGATCCATGATCTTTGTGCTCTCCATATCCGCCTTTGTCGCCGCGATCGCAAGGTCCTGATCCTCCGTCTCCTCAAATGGGAACATTTCCTCAAACTCCCTCTGCCAGACGGTATCCGGTCCGTATGCAAAGCCGCTCTCACTCTGCCGTGCCGCATAAAGCTTTACCAGATCCTCGGCGATCTCCTTTACCGCGCCGCGCACCCTCGACTTTGTTTTATTCCATTCCTGCCCGCCCAGCTTGTTAAGCTTCGGCTTTTTGGCGTCCGCGCCCGCGTATTTTTGGATCAGCTCCAGCTGTGTCGCCAGAATATAAAGATTGCCGCCTCCGGCGTACTCAATCTTAAGATAATCCTTCTCGGTCTTATCCACCTCGATCTTTTCGATCCCTCGGTAAATGCCAAGCCCATGACTCTCATGCACGACATAATCGCCGATGCTTAAGTCCGTAAAGCCCGCGATCTTCTCTCCCTCGTAGATGCGCCGGCGCTTCTTTTTTTTCTTCTCTCCGCCGAAAATATCACTCTCAGATATTACGACAAACCGGATGAGCGGATATTCATAGCCTTTCTTGATCTTTCCATAGCCGGTCATGATCTCTCCCGGCTTCACCGCCTGCGCAAAGCTCTCACTGTAAAAAGCGTTTAACCCCTCGTCCATCAGATCCTCTGCGAGACGCTTCGCTCTTGTGCGCGAACCGGAGAGCAGGACGACGCCATACCCGTTCTTTTTATAGCGCGCCAAATCCTTCACCAGCAGTTCAAAGCTGTTGTTGAACGGGTTCACTGTCTTTGTCTGAAGCTGGAATCGCTCCTTCAGCTCAAGATGCGGATTTTTCGTCTCAAGCGCAACCAAGGAAATACATTTGCGCCGCTCCAGCTTTGCCAGTATCTCCTTACAAGTAAAAAGCTCCCGCATCTGCCCCGGCAGAATATAGCCCTTTTCCATGCGCTGCTTCATGCTCTCGGAAAACTCTGTCTCTGTCGCCATGCCCCTCTCAATGGCTCTTGGGGTCTCATCCAGAAAAACCAGCGTATTTTCGACGTCAAAATAGTCGAGCAGCGACGCACGCTCCTCGCAGAAATAAGACAGATATGCGTCAAGCCCTTCGCTGACTCCAAGCTCGCACGCCTCCTCGGCAAGCTGCTCTGCAGCTGCCCGCACGCGGTGTGCCTCCTCTGTTTTCATCTCCCCGTGCAGCTGATCGGAAACCTTCTTCGCCTCCTTTTGGATGCGCGCAATTCCCTCCTTGCGCTCCTCCTCCGTAAGCACAAGCTCGCACGCCGGGTAGATATACACTTCCTCTAAATTTTCAATCGAACGCTGGCTTTCCGCGTCAAACGAGCGGATCGAATCGACCTCATCATCCCACAGCTCGATGCGGACCGGATTCTCCTCCGTCAGCGGAAAAATATCAATAATGCCGCCGCGCACGGAAAATTCCCCCTGCGTCTGCGCCTGATAATTTTTCTCGTAGCCAAGCTCCGCCAGATGTTTTGTCAGCTCCTCCATGTCCAGACGATCACCCACCGCGATTTTTCGCACCGCCTGAATAAACTTTTCGGGGCTTGGCATCGGGTTCATCAGTCCGTCAAACGTTGTGATGACGGTACATTCCTTTTCCTCGGCAATCCGCTTCAGCGCATTGATCCGCTCTGCCGTCAGCACATTGCCGCGGATGTCCGACTGATAAAACAAAATATCCTTCGCCGGATAATACACCGCCTTCTGATCAAAAAAGCGGTATTCCTCCCAGAGCTCTCTCGCTTTTTGCTCATGAAACGTCACAATGATCCGGCTGCCCGAACCATTGTGAATGCTGTACATCATATGTGGTTTTGCCGCATCAATGCAGCCCGAAATCTGAGCCACGCCTGCCAGCCTTGGCAGCGCCTCCTCAAGGTCACAGATTTCCCTTAACCCCTTCATGGGTTCTGTGAATGTCCGCACTTAGCCCTCCTGCTTCTTTCCATTAAATCTGTTCATTGACATATCAATCTCCCCGCGCAGAATCATTTCTGCCGCTGTCACAGCGTCTGCAACGGCTGCCTCTGTCAGACTTCGCTCCGCAGCCGAAAAACGCCCCAGTACATGATCCGCCAAATCCCAGCCCTCCGGCTTTTCACCAACTCCAAGCTTAATTCGCATAAAATTCTGCGTACCTGTCTGCGCAATGATATTCTTGATACCATTATGTCCGCCCGCGCTTCCCTTCTTGCGGATCCGAATGCCGCCCGGCGCAAGGCTGATGTCGTCAAAGATCACCAGCAGCTCGCTCTCGGCGTCAAGCTTATAATAATGTAAAAGCTCCGCCACACTCTCACCACTAAGGTTCATATAGGTCTGCGGCTTTGCCAGCACGACCTTCTCGCCCGCGATCACGCCCTTGCCACAAAGCGCCTTATGCTTTTTCTCACTGACACTGATCTGATATTGCTCCGCAAGAGCATCCACCGCATCAAAACCGATATTATGTCTTGTTTGCTCATACTGTCTGCCCGGATTGCCCAGCCCTACGATTAAAAACATGTCTCTCTCCCGTCATCCAATCTGTTCTTCATATTTTTTGTCTACGTTTCATTTTACAGAAGTTTTTGGATTTTACAAGAGTTTTATACAGCAGGGGATGTTGGAAAATAAACGGCTCTGACTCAAAGTGGAAGGAATTGGATGTTTGCTCTTATGCCAACAACGAGCGCCACGCTTCGCGAGCCACTTTATGTCAAAAAAATTGTGCTTCCCAATTTGGGAAGCACGACAAACTATCAGCGTTTACTCTATAAAAAAATCGACATAACACTGGTGTAAGTAATACGAGAATGACCCCTGCTCCAAAACAAATAATAACAAAACACAGCTTTTTCCATTCAGCATTATTCATAGCTTAAAACACTCCTAATTGACACCTTGGCTTAACCTGATCTGTCACAAAATCATGCCCCATTGGAATCACCCTCTGATCGATATCAACCAACCGTTCCCTCCGCCTCAATAAGCTCCTCATATTTCTCCAAGATCAGCCCCTGCAGCCGCTCTCTCGTCTCGGAATTGATCGGATGCGCAATATCCCGATACTCTCCGTCCGCTGCCTTACGGCTTGGCATCGCGATAAATAATCCCTTTTCTCCCTCGATCACCTTGATGTCATGCACCACAAACTCCTCGTCAATCGTAATTGATACGACTGCCTTCATCTTACCCTCTTTTTCTACTTTTCTGATTCTCACGTCCGTAATCTGCATCTCTTATGTCCTCCCATGTCTGCTTCTTAAAGCATATATCTCTGGTTATTTTCGAATACAATCTTAATACCGTTATCCCCACAATAATAAGTATTTGCCCTTAAAGTATCGCGGCTCTCCACGATACAGTTTTCGATATGCGTATTGTCCCCAATATATACATCGTTTAAAATGATCGAATTTTTGATCACGCAGTTTTTCCCGACAAACACTTTCTTAAATAAGACAGAATTTTCGACCTTGCTGTTAATGATACAGCCGCTGGCGATCAGACTGTTATGCACATCCGAACCCACATTATATTTTGCCGGCGGAAGATCGTCTACCTTAGAACGAATCTTTGGTTCCTCACGGAAGAAATAGCTGCGCACATCCGGCTTTAAAAAATCCATATTTGTCTCATAATAGGATTCCACCGTCGCAATATTGCTCCAGTACTCCTTCATCTTGTAGCCGTAAATGTGCTTCATATTCTTATAGCGGATCAAAATATCGGTGACAAAATCCCAACGGTTTTCCGCTGCGCTGCGCTCCAGCATCTCGATGAGCTGCCTTCTGCGCACAATATAAATTCCCGTAGAAATCGTATTGGAATGAGACACCATCGGCTTTTCCTCAAACTCAATGATCCTTGCATCCTCATTCATGCGCACAACGCCGAACCGGCTGACGTCCGTACCTGCCGGCATGTCCTTACAGACAACCGTAATATCCGCCTTCTTCTCAATATGATAATCCAGAACCTTATTGTAATCCATCTTATAAACACAGTCGCCGCTCGTAATGATGACATACGGCTCATGGCTTTTCTTTAGGAAATTAATGTTCTGGTACATCGCATCCGCCGTTCCGCGGTACCACCAACTGTTATCCACGGTCACCGTCGGATTAAAGACAAACAGTCCCCCCTGCTTTCTGCCGAAATCCCACCATTTTGATGAGCTTAGATGCTCATTTAGGGAACGGGCGCTGTACTGCGTCAAAACCGCAACTGTCTGAATGTGCGAATTACTCATATTGCTGAGTGCAAAGTCAATGCTGCGGTAATTTCCGCCGATCGGCATTGCCGCAATCGCACGCTTATTGGACAATTCCTGCATACGGCTGTTATTGCCGCCCGCTAAAATAATACCTATTGCTTTCATACCGCCTCACCTGCCTTAATGATTACTTCTCCGCTTTTCAGCACTCCTCCCGGATAATCCTCCTTCACGGTCCGGCCGGAGATTGCCGTGTTTCTTCCCACCATAACGCCGTCCGGGATCACTGAAAATTCACCGATCGTAACGAGACCAAAGGAATAAACGCTCTCATTTAATTTGTTGGGCGCATTCTCTCCCGCTCCAAGCACCGCATTGCTGCCGACCACAGAGCGCTCCGCGATGATCGCCTTGTCGATCACTGTATGCTCGCCGATCTGCGTCCCGCGCATGATAATGGAGTCACGGATGACAGAGCCCTTTCCGATCGTAACCCCCGCTCCTATCACAGAGTTATGTACTTCACCATAAACCTCCGCCCCGTCTCCGATAATGCTCTTGTCGATCACCGCCTCCGCTGCGATATACTGCGGCTCAATAATATCGCTCTTTGTATAAATCTTCCAGTATTCCTCATAAAGATTAAATTCAGGGATCAGGTCGATCAGTTCCATATTTGCCTCCCAGTAGGAGCCAAGCGTACCAACATCCTTCCAGTAACCGTTATACTCGTAGGCAAACAGCCGCTTGCCGCCATCATGACAGTATGGAATGATATGCTTTCCGAAATCGCAGCCGCTTTGATCTTTCATTGCATAAAGCGCTTCCTTTAGGACCTGCCAACTAAAAATATAAATTCCCATAGACGCGAGATTACTGCGCGGCTGCGCCGGCTTTTCCTCAAACTCATGGATCCGTTTCTCCTCGTCCGTGATCACAATGCCAAATCTGCCTGCCTCCTCCATCGGAACGGGCATGGTCGCGATCGTCACATCCGCCCGGTTCTTTTTGTGAAACTCAAGCATCACCTCATAATCCATCTTATAGATGTGATCTCCCGACAAAATGAGCACATATTCCGGATCATAGCTCTCCATATAATCCATATTCTGGAATATGGCGTTTGCAGTGCCGGTGTACCATTCGCTGTTGTCGCTCTTTTCATATGGCGGAAGAATCGTCACCCCGCCATTATTCCTGTCTAAATCCCACGGAATCCCGATGCCGATATGGGAATTTAAACGAAGCGGCTGATATTGCGTCAGCACGCCCACCGTATCAATCCCGGAATTGATGCAGTTACTGAGCGGAAAATCAATGATACGGTACTTCCCGCCAAATGCGACTGCCGGTTTTGCAACCTTTGCCGTAAGTACGCCAAGACGGCTTCCCTGACCTCCGGCTAATAACATGGCTATCATTTCTTTTCTTATCACGTCCATCACCTCTTGTCTCTTTCTGACTAGTCCTAACTTACTATTTGATATTTCAAATTATACCATATTCGCTTGTCGTTGTATATCACTTTTCACAACTTTATTTATCTATTTTTTTGTTTTTTGACATTTTACACAAATTTTACACATTTCATTTTTTTGTAATGTTTGATCGTGTCGAAAATATTTTATGACAAAAGAATTTGCAAATTAATAAGATAAGTTTATAATGGGAGAGCAGGCAGATTTTCTCCTGTATAATGAAACAAAAACAGGCAGGTATTCTCAAATGTATAAAATTAACTTTCAGCAACCGACTCATGTACACTTTATCGGCATCGGCGGCATCAGCATGAGCGGTCTCGCCGAGATTCTTTTTGCGGAACATTTTACCGTTTCCGGCTCGGATGCAAAAGAAACCGCACTGACAAGGCAGCTCTCGCAAAAAGGCATCCGCGTATATTACGGGCAGCAGGCGTCCAATCTCACAGACGGCATCGGGCTTGTTGTCTATACTGCTGCCATAGGCACCGATAACCCCGAATTCTGCGCTGCCAAAAGTCTTGGCATTCCCATGATGAGCCGCGCAGAACTGCTTGGGCAAATTATGGATAATTACAAAAATGCGATCGCCGTAGCGGGAACGCACGGAAAAACAACGACCACCTCTATGATCAGCCAGATCCTCCTTGCGGCAGACACCGACCCTACCATCACGGTCGGCGGTATCCTGCAGGCGATCAACGGCAATCTTAAGATCGGAAGGTCGGATGTGTTCATTTCGGAGGCATGCGAGTACACAAACAGCTTTCTGCACTTTTATCCTAAATACAGCATCATCTTAAATGTGGAGGCGGAACACTTGGACTTTTTTAAAGATATTCATGACATCCGCCGTTCATTCCATCAATTTGCCGCAAACACGCGGGCAGACGGAACCATTATCATAAACGGAGATATTCCCGATCATACCGGACTGCTGGAAGGACTGCGCCAAAAAGCTGTCTCCTTCGGGCTTTCCGACCATTGTGATCTTTATCCTGCCAACGTCACCTTTGACGAAAGAGCCTGCGCCTCCTTTACCGCCATGCACCGTGGGAAGGAGCTTGCTTCCGTAACCTTAAGCGTACCCGGAATGCACAACGTCTCAAACGCGCTCGCTGCCATTGCGCTCTCACTCGAGCTGCATCTGCCTATGACAGCAGTCTGTGAGGGACTGCGCGCATTTGGAGGCGCAGACCGCCGTTTCCAATATAAGGGCTGCATCGACGGCGTAACGATCATTGACGACTATGCTCACCATCCGACGGAAATACGGGCGACCCTGACCGCTGCGGCAAGCTACCCCCACAAACGCCTGATCCTTGCCTTCCAGCCGCATACATACTCCCGCACCAAAGCGTTTCTTGACGACTTTGCCGAGGTTCTCTCCTTAGCAGACCTTGTGGTGCTTGCCGATATCTATGCCGCCAGAGAAAAAAATACTTACGGCATATCTTCCCGTGACCTCTTAGAAAGGCTTGAGGAAAAAGGAACTCCCTGCGTCTATTTTCCCTCCTTTGAGGAAATTGAAAAATTTTTATTAAAAAATTGTATAAACGGCGATTTGTTGATAACTATGGGCGCCGGGGATATTGTAACCGTTGGAGAACATCTGCTTGGAAAATAAGTTATCCACATTATCCACATCCAAATTGGGGAAAACTTCAACGTTTGGATCTGGATTTTTTATTTTTGATTTTCCCACCACAGCTGTCCTTTATCCACATTATCCACAATTTCCCGCTGCCCGGCATTACGGCTTTTGTACGAAAAATGGTACTTCTCTTTCCAAAACTCCTGTGCTATAATGCTGACGACAGAAGACTGTCTTTGATATGATTTGTAGAGAGAGGTTATGATTTGTCATGGCAAACATTACATTACACAGTGACGCTTTAAATTCCGCCACCAGTGTTTCAAATATTTTTATTGATGAATATATGTCAGGCGCAAACGGAGAATTTGTCAAAGTCTACTTATATCTCCTGCGTCTTATGAATCTGCCGGACGCCTCCTTCTCTATCTCATCGATCGCCGATAAATTTGAACATACCGAGAAGGATATTAAACGCGCCCTAAGCTACTGGGAGCGGATGCATCTGCTCCGGCTGGAATACGACGCCAACCAGAACCTGACCGGCATCTGTCTGCTGGACTCCTCCTGCATCACCGCAGAGAACGATCCCGGACAGCAGCCTCAGGCGCCGGTCAGCCAGGAAGCTGTCGTACAAAAATCAGAAAAACGGCAGTATTCCGCCGATGATATTGACAGCTTTCGCCGGAATGAGGCAGTCGCAGAGCTCTTTTTCATTGCGGAGCGTTATCTGAGCCGCACCTTAAGCGCAACAGATGTGAATACGATCTTATATTTTTATGACGGTCTTGGATTCTCAACGGATTTGATCGAATATCTGATCGAATACTGCGTGAGCAAGGGGCATACAAGCATCCGCTACATAGAAAAGGTCGCCCTTGCATGGGCGGACGGGAATATCTTAACGGTCGCTGACGCAAAACAGGCGGCAGGGATGCACAATCAGACTTGCTTTATGGTGATGAAGGCGCTCGGCATCAGCGGCAGAAACCTGATCCCCTCCGAGACGAAAATGATTGAGAAGTGGAAAAATGACTACGGCTTTTCCAATGAGCTGATCGAGGAGGCGTGCCGGCGCACGATTTCCGCAACGCATCAGCCAAGCTTTGAATACACCGATTCCATTCTGACCAACTGGCATAAAAAACAGGTAAAAATCCCTGCGGATATTGCGAGGGCGGACGCGGAGCACGAGAGCCGGAAAAAGACGGCGTCTCCCTCCGTCTCCGTTTCTTCCAAAAATAAATTTAATAATTTCTCACAGCGTTCCTATGACTATGAACAATTAGAAAGAATGCTGCTGACTACCACCCACGCATCACAGGAGGACAAGCTGCATGCCTTTGAGTAATTCTCAGTACGATGAAATCCTTCGTTCCTATGACGCCAGACAGCTGGCGCACCAGCGGCTTCTTGAAGCGCGCACAAAGGAGGCATATGAGCGGCTGCCTCGTCTGAAAGAAATTGACGACGCCATCGCCTCCTGCTCCGTGGCACAGGCGAAACGTCTCTTTGACGGCGATAATGCGGCTCTTTCCACGCTGCATGGGCAGCTTGCCGCCTACCGCAGTGAAAAAGAGGCTCTGCTTAAGGAACACGGATTTCCTACGGACTATTTTACACCGCCCTATGTCTGTCCCGACTGTCAGGATACCGGATATATCGGGACGAAGCGCTGTCACTGCTTCACACAGGCGGCGATCGATCTGGTCTATACACAGTCGAATCTCAAGGAGATTCTAAAAACAGAGAATTTCAGTACCTTTTCTTTCGCATACTATTCTGATGATGACATTCATCCGGTCACCGGACTTTCCTCGCGCAGGACCGCGCAGGATGCCGTTGCCAAATGCCGGACCTTTATCGAGCATTTCGGCGACGCCTTTTCCAATCTCTATTTTTACGGAGATACCGGTATCGGAAAGACCTTTTTATCCAACTGTGTCGCCAAGGAGCTGATGGACCGCGGGTATTCCGTTATCTACTTTACGGCATTTCAATTATTTGATATATTAAGTAAGGGCGTCTTTCAAAAGGATGCGGACGCGATCGCCGCGCACCGGAATATTTTTGACTGCGACCTCTTGATCATTGATGATCTCGGCACGGAGCTTACCAATTCCTTTACAACCTCGCAGCTTTTTCTCTGCTTAAACGAGCGGATCCTGCGAAAAAAACCGACGATCATCTCCACAAATCTCGGAATGAACCGGTTAGCAGAGATTTATTCGGAGCGCGTGCTCTCAAGAATCTCCAGTCATTATACGCTGATCAATCTTTTTGGCGCGGACATCCGCATTTTAAAACGCGGACGCTGACCCTTCCACGGCTTCAATTAGAGCAATCTATTAAGCGATATTTATGTCAACTATTTTTATGGAGGAACCACTCATGCCAAATGATGAAAGAAACTTAGAAACCATCCCTGACGGGTCTCTTGGTCTTATTCCGCTTGAGAGCTGCAGGGAGCTTGGTCTTAAGGTAGACCAGTACCTTGTCGGCTGGCGGGAAAACAGGCAGCACCAGCACCAGTCCGACCCTGCATTTAAGGACTACCGCCGTGATTCTTACATTATATCTACAACCGTACCGCGCTTTGGAACCGGAGAGGCAAAGGGCGTGATCAAGGAATCTGTCCGCGGCTACGATCTCTATCTGATGGTAGACGTCACAAACTACAGCCTGACCTACTCCGTCTGCGGTCATGAAAACCACATGTCTCCGGACGATCACTATGCTGATTTAAAAAGGATCATTGCAGCTGTGGGCGGAAAGGCAAAGCGTATTACCGTTATCATTCCGTTTCTGTACGAAAGCCGCCAGCATAAGCGCACAACACGCGAATCGCTCGACTGCGCGCTTGCTCTGCAGGAGCTGACCGCAATGGGCGTTGACAACATCATTACCTTCGATGCACATGATCCCCGCGTCCAGAATGCGATTCCTCTCAAGGGCTTTGAGACTGTACAGCCGGCATATCAGTTTATCAAGGGCATCTTAAAGGAGGTCTCCGATCTTCAGATCGACGCCGAGCATATGATGGTCATCAGCCCGGATGAGGGCGGTACCAACCGCGCCGTTTATCTTGCCAACGTGCTTGGTCTTGATATGGGTATGTTCTATAAGCGCCGCGACTACAGCAAGATCGTCGACGGGCGCAATCCGATCGTTGCCCATGAATTTTTGGGCACTTCCGTCGAGGGCAAGGACGTGATCATTATTGACGATATGATCTCCTCCGGTGAGAGCATGATCGACGTTGCAACGGAATTAAAGAAACGCAAAGCAAACCGCATTTTCGTCGTTGCAACCTTCGGACTTTTCACAAACGGCTTAGAGCGATTTGATCAGGCAGTAAAAGAGGGCGTCATCTATAAGGTCGTAACGACAAACCTGACCTATCAGACGCCGGAGCTTCTCTCCAGAGACTACTATATCAGCTGTGAAATGAGCAAATATATTGCTTATATCATTGATACCTTAAATCACGACAGCTCGATCAGCGACCTGTTAAATCCGTACGACCGCATTCAGCGTCTGGTATCAAGGTATAAGGAAAATCAACGCTAGTTGTGTTCAGACAAAAAATAATTTCCTATGGCATAAAAAGAATTCCTGCAACGATAATATCTGATCGTCGCAGGAACTCTTTTTATGCAAAAACTGCCGGTTTTTAGTTAAAACAGGTCAACTCTCCCTGCAAACTTTTTATTGATCACATAATATGCCGCATACTCCTCCGGCTTTAAGTAAACCTGAAGGGTCTTAATGGTAGAGATCCGATGTCCGTCCGCAACAAACGCTGCCTTCGCTTTTTCGATCGCTTCCGCTACTATCCCCTCATTTCCCTGATACTGGATAAATACCTCCGGCTTCACTTCTTCTCTTAGCTTCTTGGTTCTTCCCTGTCCGTTTTTCGTTCCGGGCTTTCTCCCTCTCCTTTTCACCGGCTTCTCTGTGGGCGCGGTTTCTTCCTTCACCGATTCCTCCGCCGCAGGTACCGCTTCCTGTACAACCAAAGCCTCCTCTGCCAATGCCTCTGTCTTTTCCGCTGCTGTCAATACTTCTGTCTTTGTCGAGTCAAGCTTCTCCGCTGTCCTCTTTTTCATAGTGACCACCCTCCATAACGTATCAACTACTCACACACTAAAAACTTCTCCATTGCCACTAAGGCTTCCTCCTCATCGCTTCCCTCTGCGACAATGTTCACCGCCATCCCTTTGGATGGATTAAATGCCATGATTCCCATAATGCTCTTTGCGTTAATGCGGCGATTGTTGCTCTCCAGTATAATTTCACTATCAAAGCGGCATGCAACCTGCACTAATTCTGCAACCGGATTATTATGTTCTTCTGATACATTTGATACAATGATTTCTTTTTTGCTCATAACTTTCCATTTCCTCTTTTCCAGTACTTCTTGCAATATAACGCATAAATCTGCAATTTGCAATAGGGCACTCGAAAATCTGTTAAACTTACACGAACCTGTTTTCTGAATCTATATTTTTTTATGCATTTTTATTCCAGCAGATATGTGAAAAACACGTTTCCGGCATTTGCAAATAAAGCATCCGCCTCCGCAAGTGTTTTTCGCACAGTCGCATCCGTTCCCGGCTCGTAGAGCAATACGCCTGTGCTGTCGTATCCCACGACCAAAACAGCCGAATCATTGCCTGTCATTGCAAAAACAGGTGTTCCGAGACTGACATAATAAAGAATCTCATCCGTACTGCATCCGGTCAGATCCAAAACCGTCCGCTCCTTTAAGGTATTGCGCAGCACGCTCTTTGGCGTTTCCCCGCTCTCAAGCAGCGCCTGTACGTTCATGTTCAAGCCTTCTTTCTGCAGCATCACATTCATGCACTGCGCAATGCTTCCAGCCGAGGCATCCTCGGTGCTCGCCGCAATATCTGACAATCTCGGCTGCGCCGTCTTTCTCGCACGCTTCCAGATATACCGCTGATCGCTGTCTAGCACAACCCCCATCGTCTCGTTTGCGATCTGGACTGCCTCCGCCACATTTTCCGTGGAGGCGGCAATCTCTCCCTTCACATAAACATAATAGGTTCCGGCATCACCCTTTTGGGGCAATGATGCCACGCGCTCCTCCAATAGGATCGTCTCCTTGGGCGTTAAAAGCTTCGGCGTTTTCTCATTGAGTACTTCTTGGAACTTTAAGAGCACCTCCGTCTGCTTTTCCTCTGAAACGGCAGTGGCGATCTCTGCCGCTCCCCCCGCCTCACTCTCCCGGTTCATGATCATATCCCCCTCCGCGGGAACATAATCCGTGCCGCTTTTGCGCATGCGCTCCAAATACATAGCGCTGCCCTCAATCTGCACGCCATCCACATAATATCCGGTTTTCTCATATATCTTTAGTTCCGTCAAAGCCCCCTGCGTCACGTCCACAATTTTGACCTGATACATCGGGAACGCAACACTGCCCACCGCATCCGCAAAAATATCGCTTTCCCTTGCAATTCCGTAAACAAAATCTTCCTCCATAAAGCCTAGCGGCTTTACAAGCGTCCCGTTCTCCGCAGAAATCTCCGTTGTCACCATATCCGAAAGATCCATCACACGGATCACGCTGCCTCCCATTCCTTTCTTTGCCTCACACCATGCGATATAGCGCCCGGAATTTGAAACAGCATATGCCCCCTCCTGTAAGTTATTCACAACTTCCCTGACGTTTCGCGTGCCAAGCTCCACGCCGTAGACCGTACCGTTCATCATCAAAAACAGCTCTCCGGCTTCATTGACATACATCAACTGTCCCAGCTCAGCCTTGAGCATCTGGTAGGATTTGTCAGAGGCAATAAACACCTGTTCCTCATTCGTGTTGGAAACACTGTCGTAATGGTAGACGGCAAGACCGACCTCACCCTCATGGACGCCTCGGTTCATATAGCCGTATACAAGGTAATCAACACTTCCCGTCTCATCAACTCCCGCAATCTTAATGTCATGCTCTCCGTAATTCTCGCGCTCGTCGATGCCCTCATAGCCGCGGAAGCTGAATACCTTCGCAAGCGTATTTGCCTGCATGTGATAGCTCCAAAGCTCGCCTTCCTGCACAAACGCCACTGCCGTCGCCGACTCGTTCGTCCGGTATTCCACCTCGCTCGAACGGATGCCCAGCGGCAGATACTGCTCATATGGCTGACAGCTTTCTCCCCGGAAAATCTGCTCCATGACACGTTCAAAGTTCAACAGGTAAATACGGTTCGTCGTATAGCGCACGCGATAATATTCTTCTACATTATAATATTCGCTCTCGCCATTGTCCCCGACACGCGTCACCACATAATCAAGCACAATAACATTGTAGGTATCTGTGATCTCCTTCACAGAGGGTATCGGCTTTGCCAGCCGCTCGCCCTCAAAATCAGCCCAGCCGAGCTGCTTTAACGAGGAGTTGAGAGAAACATAATGCAGCGTGCTGTTATCTCCGGTCGTTTTCTCCATATAAGTCGCCAGTGAACCTGTCGTCTCCTTATTAAAGGTCTTATCATGAAAATCAAGCACAAAGTCGATACACTCCTCCACATGACTCTCCTGTTCTATGATCCTCGTATAATAGCAGATACTTTGGCTCCCGCTCTCCAGACGCAGAATCAAAAGATATTCCGTCCCCTTTTCCAAAAGGTTTTGTATCTCAAGCTCCGCATGTATTTTCCCCTGCTCCTCCTTGTAGGAGGCAACCTCTGCATTGGCGATCAGCCGCGATGCGTCCAGACTTCTGATCTCATAGGAAATCGCATCCACAGGCGTCTCGTAGGTCTGTATGACAATCGGCAGGAGACGATCTTTCGGGATCGGCGTGATCGTATCGCGCATATAAGCCGCGTTCATTTCATTTACATAACCATGCAGCCGATTCATCTCCGTATCGTTCTGATACAAAGAAATGACCGGAAGCTTTGCCTCCTCCATCTCCGTTGTCATGTCCTCATTATTATGATTCGTCAGCTTTCCAAAAATAAGTACTGAAGCGATAAATATGATGATTAAGACGACAGCCTTTATCGTTCCCTTACGCACGGTCGTTCCTCCTGTCCGTTCTCCCAATTCTTCGGTATCTCTCTGATATACAAATAGCTATCGCAAACGCGATAGCTATATTGTATGCATTTTTTTTAAAATCTGCAATCACTTTTCTTTCTATTTTATAAAATTTACCACCAACGGCGGCAGCGGCGGTGACGGCAGCGACGGCGGTACATTTCATTATTTAAGATAACACCGATCAGATTTCTCAGATCGTTCCGGTGGTGCGGATGATCCCCCCGATACTGCTCCGCCTCAAGGTCTGTCTCATCCTCCCCAAGCTTTTGATAAATACGATCCACCACCATTTCAAGCATCAGGCGATCCGGATACTCGTCAAACATGAGACTTCCCTCATATTCCATCTTATCGCATTCTTCTTCCACCTGCTCTAAGATATTACGCACCTCACGCGGGTAAAGCTCCTTCATCCGATCCATGTCCTTTTCATATTCCATTTCTGTCAGATACAGATTCTGCATCGGATAACTCATATAAAAAGGCATCTTCGGCACAGAAAGCTGCGTTCCAAAAAACTGCTCCTGATTATAGTCCACTTGCTACTCCCTATCAATCACTTCAATCTTATGTTATGCGAAAAACACCCGGATGTTTCCATGCCAGCCGCTTCTTTGTACCGGATGCAGACGCCCTCTTTTCTGCTCTGCCCGCTCTGCTGTGCCAAACTCCTAGCGCGCCAGCTCCTCAAGCTCCCGCATCAGCTCAAGATCTGACTGCTTGACCTTCATATTGGTTGTCACAGGCTCCTCCCCCGGTCTTGTGACTGTGATCTCAATAACTGTTCCCTCCGTCACCCCCATGGAAAATATGTGTTCCAGAAAAGCCACAAATTTCGGATGATTGTCAGTAAACTTTTTCTTCGCACTCATCAGCTTCATAATCGATCCCGGATTAAGCATCATGATCCTCCTTACATAAAAACAAAAAATCGTAGTTTAAGGGCTTCTCCTGCCGCCCATACAGTGCAAGCCCTTTCTGAACGGAAAAAAGAAGGCAGTCTCATTTTCCTGCCTCCTTCTTCCCAAGCCCCGGTATTTTCCCTTAGGAAAGTACCTTTAGCATCTGATTCGGATTCTCCGCCGCCTTTACTTTATCAAATGCCTGCACGATCATACCGTTTTCATCGATCAGATATGTCGTGCGGACAACTCCCATTCCCACCTTGCCGTAATTCTTCTTCTCTTTCCATACGTCGTATGCCTGAATGACCGCAAGCTCCGGATCCGATAATAGGGTAAAGCCAAGCTGATACTTCTCCTCAAATCTCTTGTGTGACGCTACCGAATCCTTGCTGATCCCAAGCACCACCGCGCCCTTCTCTGCAAACTGCGGCTGCAGCTCGCTGAATCCACACGCCTGCTTCGTGCAGCCCGGGGTATTATCTCTCGGATAAAAATAAAGGATAACCTTCTTTCCTGCATATTCACTTAATGTATGCACTGTGCCGTTTTGATCCGGCAATGAAAAGTCCGGCGCTTTGATTCCTGCTTCTAACATTTTTGCATTCCTCCTTTGCTCTGTGAAAAACCGTTGTAATTTGTTTCTCCCGCCTGTATCTTATCACATCTTTGCAAAAGGAACAATCGCTGTCGGCAGAAAATTTTTCCTGCACCGCACCTTTTGTCTACTCGTCAAGCTCATAGGTAAGCGTATGCTCCTCGCTGCCAAAATGCTCGTTCGCTACCCAAAGGCTGCTGCGGTCCGTCAGGTTATATACCACACTGTGTACCGTCGTGCCCTTTGTCACATCGCCTTCCACCTTCCATGTGCGTCTGCCGACGTCCCTTAAAAGCCCCATCGCTTCCTCCTCATCCTCTAAAACACCGTTGGAAGCGTTTAATTTTCCCATCAGATACTCATAACGGTCAAGCCCCGCCTGCTCGTCATTCGCCTCATAATAGCCCGGAGCCAAAATAAAATTCGTCACGCTTTGGTATGGCAGCTCGTTTCTTGTAATCTGAAACTCTCTTTTACTGCCGTCATTATCCGTCTGATCTGTTCCGTTCACCCACTCTAAGACAGCGCTGTTACCCTCTGCATCCGCAATCATGTAATGATAGGAGGTTTTTGCAGAATCATGAAGATCGTATTTTGAAATCATCTCAATCGCCTCGTCCACATTATCCGCATAATCCAAAACCATGCGCAGCATCGTCGTCGACGTTAAGTCCGGGCGCTCCGTATTCTGGTCGGTCGGCACTGTTTCTTTGCCCTGATAGGTCATATAGATCCCGCAGCTGACGCCCGCGTCATTCACACCGTCCAGCGGAACATACGGCGCAGCCAGCAGCTTGAGCTTATCACTGATGCCATTCACTCCTTTTTTCGGGTCAATACCGATAAACTGCAGGTCAATCGTTGAAATGGAAGCATGCTTTCCATTGCCCGGATTCGTATGAACGATCGCTGTATTCGTCTGGTCAAAATCATAGTTTCTTCCCAATAAATAATCGCCGTCCTCCGTTCTTGCCGTAAAGGAGGAGCATGCAATTTCCGATTCCTCAATCGTCATCGGGATCAATCCCTTTGTTATTTTTTCTGTCACAAAGGAAATCAGCTCCTGATCGCTGGTCGCTCCGCCCTGCTCTAAAAACTCATCAAAATAATAATCACCGGAAATCGTCATTTCATAGGTATATCCATCCCCATGCGACATATCCTGCGCAATCTTTTGTTCTAAGGATAACAAGCTTTTTATCTCATTTCCCCATACAATATAAATTGCGGCAGCGAGAACCGCAAATATCACTACGATCACAATCAGTGTTCTTTTTACTATTTTCTTCATCTGTGCCTCCATATGTCTCATTCGTCTGTATTTGTCTGCGCCTCAATATAGGAGGCGAAATTCTTCATAATGACCTCTAATGTCTGATATAAATTCTCTCTCTGACGCTCATCGATCCCTTCCCCCAGAACAGAAAGCACCTGCTGCAGACGCGCTTCCACATTCCCTGCCAATTCCTTTCCACTGTCGCTTAGGGACAGCAGACTGCGGTAAGAACGCTTCGTATCTGTCTGCTCCGTGCGCACATAGCCCAGCGCTGTTAATTGCTTGATACAGCGGGAAATCGCCGCCTTATCCTCCTTGCATAGCTGCGAAAGCTGTGTCGCCGTTAAGCCCTCCTCATTTTTACTGAGGTAATACAGGCACATTGTATGCGTTGCATGAAGCCCGAACTGCCGCATTTCTATTTCCTTGATCTTCTGGATATAGCGATGAAACTGGAGCATATATCCGGTAAAGGTCTCAAAACGATCGGTCATATTTCCTCCTCTCCTTATCTTGTTGACAAATCAACAAGTCGGATTATACGCCCATCTTGTTGATTTGTCAACATCTTTTCTGCAAAGAACAAAACATATTGTTTGCAACAAGCTCCGCCTATGGCGAACCTCATCTGCGGCACAGTTCTATTTCACCGCAGCATGATCCCCCGGAGAGTTTTTGCTTGATAGGGAATGGGGGTTGTGTAAAAAACTATATTTCACTAATCATGCTCCTTAATTATTACAACCTTGTATCCTTGCACCTCTATACTTACATCTGTATTCTTAAAAAATATCTCCCATTGCAAAAACTTAATTGACCTTGATTTCCCCATTTAAGTTCCATAGCATCCCTTCTTTCCTATCAATGAATAACAACTAATTTGTCATTTTCCTTCTCTAACACCTTAAAAAATCGATTAATATCTAAGCTTCTTGCCAATGGAATAACTCTATAATCTGACTCAATTCTAACTTGACCACCTGCTGGTGTTAGATGCTTAATCTGATAGTAGTCAATATCATTCATCATAGTTTTTGTTGCACCACCCGTAACATATAGCCTTAACGTGGTTCCTTCAAGCAAATTAAGAAAATTCCTCTTGTCACATTCATATAAAACCCTCATATAATAATCCTTAAGCAGTTCAGTCTTTTTATACCCATTCGAATAAGGACCTATAACATCAAAATACTGTTCTCCTTCAACATGTTTATTCTGAGCAAATATGGCAAAGTCAATCCCATTGCGTACACATGATGACCTTACTTCTATTGTCTTTCCGTTATATAACTTTAAATCAATTTGATTATGAGATGTATTATTTTCTGGCTTAACAATCAGCTTTTTACCGTATCTCCAGTTTAATATTTCTTCACATGCATATTCTGCAATCAGTCCAGATAAATTATCTATCTCTACTATATTTAACTCCCTCTCTTCAGAAGAATTTGCCTGCCTAACATTCAAATTGGAAAGTACTTTTGGCGCATATGAGCACACTCTTTTCATCCATTGACTTTCACACGAAATATTTATTTCCAAACACACAAACTCCTCCCTATCTGCCGGATTATATATACTATTTCGATTCCGTTTACTATACTTTATAATATCTTCTGTATTCATTGTTTACTCCAACAATTTTGAAATTTTGTCCTCTTGTTTAAGCTTATCCACAAACTCATCAATAGCGTATGTGACAATATCCAAATCTTCTTTAAACTTGTACCACTCTGCCATCTGCTTTGTATCTTCATGAATTGTAGGTGCGACAAACACAGAAAATGTTTTTTCCTGATTCTTCTTTTCCTCGATCAAGTGCCTTCTTATTGGTACAATTTCATTATTCACCTGAGCCTGTCTGCCACACATCAATGTTACTTCCACTAAACTCTGGTATTCTTTATCAAAGCATATGATATCTGCTTTTCCACCAGATGCTGTATTGGTTGGTAATCCTTCATCATCTATTGTGTAGTTAGGTGTCACATCTAAATTTTCAAAATTCTGTATCATAACAATACTAGTCAAAAATTCTAAACGTACCGGTCTTGGCAATAATTTCAACATATAATCTGTACTTGCCGTTTTTTTACATACCTTATTCAGTTCAGAATATATTTGTTCTTTTGAATATTCTGCTGCAAACTTCTTCAGCGCAGTCTTTCTCAAATCTGTTGTATCGATTGGGACAGCACTCTCCATACTTATTACTGTCGTATCAACTGCTCCAATGTAATCAAAATATTCATCTTTTGATTCAAAGGTCTTATATTCTGAATAGTGTTCCAGTATGTAATCAATCTTATCAATTTCCCAAGCATTATAATCTATAAAACGACCATTACCTCTTAATGAAATAATGCCAGTAGTACGCATTTTACGAATATACTCATCTACTGCTTCACCACAAATTTGTGAAAGTTTGAATCTATTACGCTGCTCGTCAGTTGCCCCCAATAATTCCAAACAAATTTCATACATATATTCATCGCTATACGAATAACCTACTTCACTTCTAATCTTCTTTATTTTATCATACAGGGCTTTTGCATCATTATCTGGCCAACATATAAATAGGCTCAACTCTTGCCGGAAAACGCCCGCACTATTTTCCTGTACATCCGCCTTCAGCAACTTCAATACCTGTAGTAATAAAATTAATGGTACATTCGAATTTGCATTTTTTCTATAAGGATTATTGCTCTGATACTTCATCATTGAATTAAGAAATACCATCTGTATTTTCTCTTCATTAGCTTCTTCTTCATTCAATGCATCAATCAACATGTGTCCTGTTGTTGATATCCTTATCGGTTCTCCCATCGCATACTTAACAAATCCAAATTCCATTGGCAATTTGAATATCGTATCAAATCTGGAATCCCACCCATATTCAAACCCCGCTTCTTTATGCTTTTGCGGGCTCATTTCAATTATAAAATCTATTTGTCTATCTGAATATTTTTCATCATCACTTTTCAAAATATATGCCAAGTCAGGTGTTTTATTTACAATCACCGGTGTGTAAAGCTTCTCTTTAATTGCATTATGTACCACTTTCATAATTACATCATGTGTCAAAATCTGATTTTCATATGGTAATAAGCAATTCAAAAAACTTACAATTCTATTGGGATTTCTCATAGTTGTCGAAAATGACAATGGCTTGCTTTCAGCTTTTCTACTACGCATAATTTATAACAAACACCTCCTGCGAATCAGCCTTTATCGTATTATCATTGAAACTAATATAATTGCTCTTTACATCATAAGCCCAATACTTTTTTGACCAATCCAAAAACCTCTGATTTACCTTACCTTTATGAGTAATCAAATTTGTTATACCAAACTTAATGCCTCTATCATTTAACGAATCTAAATATTCACATAATTCGTCCTCTTTTTTATCATTCCATAATTTATTATATTCGCTCATGGAAATCAAATATGGTGGATCCAGAAACACATACGAATTCTTTCCAAACTTAATCTTTTCCAAAAATGATATATAATCCAGATTAAAGAATTCAATCTCATGTTCCCCAACAAATTCTAAATAATTATTTAACGCCTGGAATACATTATTATTAAAATCCACATTACCAACCGGAAGATTAAAATCCCCCTTTCCATTAAAGCGAATCATATGATTAAAACCGTATATTAACAGCAAATATAGTCTAAGAAAATCATCTTTTTCCGCATTAAAATCTTTTCTCATTCGGATATATGCATCCTTATTATATTTTGAATAATATGTTTTCACATACTTCTTTTTCATCTCCTCCGGAACACAAATACCACGATATGAACAAGATAACCCATAAAAATCAATTATATCAAATAATTCTTCAAGCAACTCCTCTGCCCTGCCCGTATATCTCCCTATCTGCTTATGTAACTCTACCACATACGAATCAACATCATTTAACATATATAAAGTCCCTTTTGAATTTAAAAAAGAACTTCCGCCTCCCACAAATGGTTCAATATACTGCTCTATATTCTTTGGCATAAGCTGTTTAAGTTGTGGCATAAGCTTATATTTATCACCCACATAGAAAAAAGGAGATCTTATTATCTTTTTATTTTCCATCGTTTGCACCTACTTTCGTTATAAAAACAAATTCCTTATGGTCGTCAAATTCTGTTTTACCTGCATTAAAACACTGATGTTTCTTTTCATAAATGGCAGTCTGTCCTTTAGATACTAAAATATCTTTTATTTCTTCTAAAGTAATTTTGTTCTTTGAAGAACTACTCTTTGAATTATATGTATTGTTATATGTAACAACAAGATATTTAACATCAATATGCTTTATTAAATCTGCAAAAACTTCTGGAGCACTGCTTCTACAATATTCGCTCATATTCTCAGCCTGTGGCTTTAATGCAGTTCCTTCTAATTGAGGCTTTTTCCACTGAACAACATTCTCTAAAACATGATAAAACCTACTATATTGACGACTGTTATATGGCGGGTCAATAAATGCGATATCAGCCTTCACTTTTCGCACCAATTTATTTGCATCCTCCCTGTAAATAGAAAACTTTTCAGAAGGCTCTTCCGGATTAATTAACTCAAAAACAAATCTGTCCTCAATGTTATTAATCTTTCTGTATGCATCATAATGCCCTACTGTATTTGCCACTTTATCCATCGAATACACCAGCGATGCTAACAGAATACAATATTCTCTGTCCGATAAACTTCTCTTTAACTTTTTAATTTCTTCTCTTATTTTTCCTATTACTTTGGCATCATTATTAGAAAAATATTTGCCACCAAAATTCTCAGAAAAATAGTTATCTTTTAATCTATTAGGATTAATCTTTTGAAACTGTTCTCTATATTTGACGATTACTGCGTCATCATATTGTCCGCTTCCGAAAAATGCCTTATATATAATCTCATTGGAATACAAAAAATCATTCATAATAATTTTCTCGTAGTGTTTACTCATGTGTGCACTCACAACTCCAGTTCCTGCAAATACATCAAAAAAGCTTTCTCCTTCACAATTTTCTAATACCAATTCTTCTATCCATTCAAGTAGCTTGTATTTACTACCTGTATATCTTCTATTGCTGATGTAGTACATAAGAAACGTCCTCTTTCTTTACGTTTTTTCTCTTATCTGCCGGCTTTTCCGCATCTTCCGGGATAAGCCATGTTTTCCCCTTCTTTATTGCACCTTCTATACGCTTTTGTTCACACAATAAAGCTATTCTTCTTGCCGATATGCCCCATATCTCTGACATTTCTATCGTTGTTACATAGTTCATATTGAACCTCCTTATCCATATACTCTATTATATTCATTTATCTGAATAATCGCAAGAACTTTTTCAAACATTTGTTCTTTTTAAATATTAATTAGAACAAGCTGCATCGCTACAACTTGCCTTAATTTCTCACCTTCTTCCCGAACCTTCTCAACCACCTATCCCACACTCTCCCAAAACTTTTCCAGTAGATTCTTTCGATCAGACACAAACTGTTGCATAATATCCGTATAGATCCACTTTGATGCCAAGGAGCTTGTAAATGCGATTAACAAGATTTAAACACAACAAAAAGGACATTCCCAGATTTCTCTGAAAATGCCCTATCCATATCATTGATATTCGAACTTCATACTTGTTGCATATATGTTGCATACTGTTTGAAATCCAACATATTTGACAACTTCCCACAACCTCTGTGACCCTTGTAAAATCGGCCTTTCTCGTATCTTGCGTTGACCGAAGATTATCTCTTGCTGAACTGCGGCGCACGACGAGCTGCCTTGAGACCGTACTTCTTACGCTCTTTCATACGCGGATCTCTTGTCAGATATCCGGCAGACTTTAATACCGGTCTGTAATCAGCGTCTACCGTCAGAAGCGCACGGGCGATACCATGACGGATCGCGCCTGCCTGACCTGTGTAACCGCCGCCACGAACGTTTACCAAAACGTCGAACTTATCAACGGTCTCTGTTGCCACAAGCGGCTGACGAACGATAACCTTTAAGGTCTCTAATCCTAAATACTCATCAATATCTCTTTTATTAATCGTAATCTTACCTGTACCCGGTACTAAGTATACTCTGGCAACAGATGATTTTCTTCTTCCTGTTCCGTAATTCTTTGCGTTAGCCAATGTTCTTTCCCTCCTCATTAAAATGTTAAAGTCTCAGGCTTCTGAGCTGCATGCTTGTGATCCGGTCCTGCATATACAAACAGCTTTGTATACATCTGTCTACCCAACGGACCCTTTGGAAGCATTCCCTTAACAGCATGCTCGATAACTCTTTCCGGATGCTTTGCTAACATTTCCTTTAATGTGGTCTCTTTCATACCACCAACGTAATCGGAGTGATTGTAATAAATCTTCTGATCCATCTTCTTACCGGATACCTGAATCTTCTCTGCATTCACAACGATCACATAATCACCTGTGTCAATGTGCGGTGTGAAGATTGCTTTATTCTTTCCTCTTAATACCTTTGCGATTTCAGATGCAATGCGTCCTAACGTCATACCCTCAGCGTCAACTACATACCATTTTCTATCAATGGTAGCCGGGCTAGCCATAAAAGTTTTCATGTGATTCCTCCTGGAAAAATGTAATCTCACGCGCCTACGATGTGAATGTCCGGACACACCGCCTCTGCGTGTTGTTTATAGTTAAAATGAAGCTCCGGGGCCTTGGAGCAGCATTTATTCACTATTACAGACTTACATAGTATATTATACGAAGCCTTGTGTGTCAAGTTCTTTTTCTGCCTTATCCTGCTCTCTCATTGGAAACGGAACTGTTTGATCAGCGCACTCAAATCATTTGCAAGACCTTCCAATTCCTCGCTGGCAGCTGCGCTTTCCTCTGACGTAGCCGAACTGGAACATAAATTTTCATTGATACACTTAATTCCTTCCAGCAGCTCATTAAGTGCCGTTGCCTGAAACTGCGTTCTCTCGGAAATCGACTGCACCGACTCGATCAGCGCCACAGCATCCTCGTTCATCCCCTCAATCGCACCTGCCATCTTACGGGCGATTTCACTTCCATTATCCACAGCTCTGATCGACTCTGCAATCAGTCCTGTCGTATCCTGGGAAGCCTGCGCTGATTTTGCAGCCAGATCACGGATCTGATCTGCAACGACCGCAAAGCCTTTGCCCGCCTCACCCGCTCGCGCAGCCTCAATAGAAGCGTTTAAAGAAAGCATATTCGTCTGGGATGCGATATCCTCAATCGTCTTTACCACCTTACTGATTTCATGCGAACGCTCACGGATCTCCTCCATCGCGTCATCCAGTATATGCGTCTGTTCTGTGTTCTCCGCCATCTTCTCGCGAAATACGCCGACAAGACGCGACGCCATCATCGAACTTTCTGCATCTTCATTCACGCTCATAAGCAGCGCGTTTGCCTTACTTGAAATCTCCGTGACAACGTTTGCCTGCTGTTCCACGCCCTCTGCCAGATTCTGGGCTCCGCCCGACACCTGCTCGGAAGCGCTCAACACAACGTCCGTATTTTGATCAATGTTGGAAAACGTTCTCTTCAAAGCCTCCTGCATACGACTCAAAAACTCCCGCATACGCACAAACTCACCACGGAACTCAATCTCGCTTTCTACGGTAAAATCCCCTTCCGCATATGCCCCCAGCACACGTCCGGTCTCATTGACATATTTGCTCAACTCCGCAATCGAATCCGTCAGCGACTCTGCAAGCAGACCAACCTCATTGTCCGTATCCACCTTGATGGAAAAATTCAGCTCGCCAGCCTGAAGACGTTTGGCATCTCTCTCAATGATACGGATCGGCTCTGTAATTCTGCGTTTAATATACTTGACCACATCTATGGAAGCCATAAAAGCAACCACCCCCAGAACGAGCAGCACCACAAAGGATATAAGCATCAACGCCATTGTAAAATTCTCTGCTTTTATCACCTCTTGTTCGCTGATCCTCCCAATCTCATCCAGCAGAGAAACCAACTCTGTGAGGCTTGTCTGTATCGTTCCCAGATATACCTCCTCGTCCTTCTCACTTCCCGTGAAATCAAGTGTCTGAGCAGTCTCATGAATTTTCTGATGAATTGGAATAATCTTCTCCACCAGCGCAGCCACCTCGCTGTCTGTGGTTGCCTCCGCGCTATAAAGCCACTCCCCCAGCACGCAGCTTTTATATTCAAAAGTTCCCTCAAATTTTGTTCCAAGACCAATCGCAGAAGCCAGATCCCTAGGCCAGTCCTGATGCGCACATTTCGCCTCAATGATCCTCACATGCAGTGCCTGCGCCTCATCAATTTTATTGACGGAAACCCTCATCGCAAACAATGCTGCAAGAGAAAACAGAATCATCACGAAAAAAGAGCCAAGAGCAAGGGAAAATTTCTTCAGTAAAACCTTTCTCATCGTATTTTTCATAACCCAAACCTCCTTGTAAAACTTTATCTCAATAACTCACTACGATACCATAGTACCATTATTCCTTTTCCGTCGAAATTTGTCAATCTCTATTCTTATAATTTTCTATCATTTTTGTCTTTATGAGAAGCGCCGCCTGTTCCAGCTCCTTTTCCCTGTTTGAAAAAAACATTTGATAAGACTGACAATAAATATGTTTTCCTTCGCTGCGCTCTCTGCGGCAGCCATTCCTGCAAAGCACATAATAGCGGCAGTCCCTGCACTCCTCCGGCAGCTTCGCCGACTCCTCCAAAAATTCCCGTGCCGTTTCCCCCTCGCACATATCTGCAAAGCTTTGCTCTCCTACCGTTCCTATCCTCCATTCATCCAACACATAAAAATCGCAGGGATATACGCCCCCGTCTCCCTCTACGACAAACTGGATCGAACACCGACCAACCATCCCGCAGCACGCCGGCTGTCCGCCCAAAAGAATCGCCATCCAGTTGTCCATGTGGCGGATGCTCACAAACTCTCCCCGTTTCAGATCCCCGAGCCAGCAGTCGAAAACCTCCGTCAGAAAACGTCCGTATGTCTTTGGCGACGGCGCATACCCGCCCCCCCTCCGGCGCCCCGTCAAGCGGCGCCAGGCAGGGGATAAACTGCATCCACCCAAACCCCTGCTCACGGTAAAACCGGTAGATTTCACGTCCCCTTTTCGCGCTTTCTTCCGTCACCACGCACAAAACATTATAGTCGGCGCGGAAGCGCTTTAGCAGGGCGATCGTTTCCATCACCTCGCGAAACGTTCCCCCACCGCTCCTGCCCGTCCGGTAAAGATCATGAACCTGTTCCGGTCCGTCCAGGGATACCCCGATCAAAAACCTCTCCCTCACAAAAAAACGGATCATATCTTCTGTCAGGTGATACCCGTTCGTCTGGATCGAATTATAAATCAAAACCCCGTCTTTCCGATGTTTTTTCTGCAATCGGATCACACTCTCATAAAAGGAAAGTCCCGCCAGTGTCGGCTCCCCTCCCTGAAATAAAAACGAGCAGGACCGCTCTGCCAGTTTCATTGCCTCCACGATGACCTGCTCCATCTGTTCTTCTCTCAGAAATCCCTGAAACTCCTGCTCCCTGCTATTCGCCACATCCTCATAAAAGCAGTAGGCGCACTTCATATTGCAGGCAGAAGAAGCCGGTTTTATCAATACGCTTATATGCTGCATCCAACTGTTCTCCCTTCTTTTCATCCCCGCTGTTCCGGCGTAAAATCTCTTTTCCCCATCTGTTTAATGGAGTTTCCAATATAAATCTCCGGGCGCAGGATCAACGAATAATCGCGATTTCCCCTCTCTTTCCTCTCTATCATTCTCAACAAAAGTTCCGCCATACGGCATCCGATTTTATACCCCTGATAGACAGAGCAGGTAATCCCCTCCTGCTCTTTCCCCTCCGCCGAATAATCAAAGCAGACCACCGAGTAATCCTGCGGCACGCGCTTTCCCTGCGCTTCCAGCACCTGACGCACCAGGCGGTAAATTCTGTAATTACAGCAGACAATGGCGGTCGCGTGGGGTACGCTTTTTAAAAACTTCCAAATAGAACGCGCAAACTTCTCTTCATGCGCCTCATTTGAAATACACCATTTGATATAATCATCCCGAAGTTCAATTCCATGTGTAAGCAGGGATGCAAACATTCCCTGGAATTTTTCCACGCTCTGATAATTATCATATACAAAAATGCCTGCGATCTCACGATGTCCTGCCGAAACCAGAAGATGGATCAATTCCTTTGCACTGGAGTTATTATTGACCCCGACCCGCGCACAGTGCAGATTCTGATAATAGTTATTGAAAAAAATCAAAGGAATGCCGCGTCGCTGCACCTCCTGATAACAGTCGAGGTTCGGACTTGCCATACTGGCTTTTACGCCGTCCACAATAAATCCCTGAAAGTTCTGGTGCATAACAGTCTGCAGACACCGGCGTTCGTTTGCAAACTTATTATCCGTCAGAAAAATACGCAGATCCACCTGCCTGTCCCGGATTACGCTGCGAACCCCGCGAATCAGCTCCGCCTCCGCATCGCCATCCTGCCCTTGGAGGATCAGACCGATCTTAATATCCGCCCTTCCACTGTCTAAGGCAGCGGATATACTGACGTCTCTGTTAAAATACGTCCCGCTTCCCCGCACTCTGCGGATCAGACCTTCTTCTTCCAGATGTTTCATCGCATAGCGCACAGTATCCCTGCTCACCTTTAAATAACGGCAAATATCATTTTCAGACGGCAGTTTCAAATTTCCCGAAAATTTATTCCGGTCAATGTACGCCAAAACCCAGCGATATACCTTCTCCCATTTTTGATTGAAAACTTCCATTGAACAATCTCCATTCCGAAGCTCTCCGGCATAACAATGAGCGGCACGCTTCACGAGCCACTCTTATGCCAAGAAAACGCGAGCCGGATTTAAAATCCGGCTCTGCGCTTTCAATTTTCTCTATTTTTTCTCATTCACTATTTCGGGACGACTGCCCTCTGCACGCGCGATCCAGTCCAAAAGACGGCTGCGCAGATCTTCCTTTGCCTTTTGATAGGCCGGATCTGACACAACGTTTTCAAGCTGCCAAGAATCTTTTTTCAGATCATACAGATAATCATCCGCATAGATTTCTGCTGCTCCCTGCTCCCCGCCGTTAATCCCCGGCGCATAGACGCCATAGAGATAATCCTCGGTGCGCACCACGCGTCCGATCCGGCTTTCCGAGATCTGTGCAAACACCTGGTTTTCTCTCTGCGGATTCTTCTTTTCCACAACGTCCAGCAGATTTTCTCCGATCATCGCATCCTGCACATCCACACCTGCCATCGCGAGGATCGTCTTCGGAAGGCTCTCTGTGCTCACCAGCTCACGAACCTCTTTTCCTCCCCGGAACGGTCCGCCGGCAATCACAAGCGGAACATGAAGCGCGCCGTCATGTCCGCTTCTCTTATAATCATCGTAACCGTTCAGGTGACTGTCCGTGTTGCGCGTCTTAAAATGCGAGCCATGATCCGATGCGTAGATAATGATCGTACTTTCATATAACCCTTTTTCTTTCAGTTTGTCAACAAGTCTTCCGAGATTTTCATCAAGACTTGCGCACTGCCCAAGATAATCGGGATATTCCTCCGCCGCATTTCCCTTCAAAACTTCAAGATCGTGCGGAAGGACAAAGTTGGCATATTTCTCCTTTGACCCCTCTGGTCCTTCATAGTGATTATGATCGTTCTGATGATGCGGCTCAATCTGGGAAACCGTCATAAAAAACGGTTTCTCCCCCTGATACTGATCCATGTATTCCAGCGCAAAATCATTGATGCAGTCCGCGCGATAACCTTTAAAATCAATCCGCTGATTATTCTCATCGAACACAAATCCGTCATAACCGTGCGAGGTAAACTCCAGAACGTCGGCTGCACGCCAGAATCCCGTATATCCTCCTCTGTACTCCAGAGGCACAGCGGTAACGGTATGGTCGATCACCGGAGCCTTTTCCAGTTCTCCGTCGCTTGCAAGATGCCATTTGCCGACATACGCCGTCTCGTACCCCGCCTCTTCCATGTAATTCGCCAGTGTTTTTACATCCCGGGGAAGCATGATATTATTGCGGAAACAGCCTGTTTCTGTCGGGTATTTGCCGGTCTGGAACAATGCCCTGCACGGACCGCACACCGGCTGGGGAGAAAATGCGTTGTCAAATTTTACCCCCTCCTTCGCCAGTCTGTCCAGATTCGGCGTGATGTCCAGCGGCTGCCCATAGCAGCCGCACGTATCCCATCTTTGCTGATCCGAAAAGTAAAAAATAATATTGTATGCCATAAAAGCTCTCCTTCTCCTGCTACTGTTTTGCCTTCTCGCGCTCTTTCCACTTTCCACGCAGAATCATCGCGACTGCGAATATGATCAGCGCCACGAAAATCCAACAGAATACGCTGCTGAAGAAAATCGTCGGGCTGCCGTTGGAAATCAGCAGAGCCCTGCGGAAGTTTGTCTCCGTCATGCTGCCAAGCACCATGCCCAGAAGAATCGGAACCGCCGGCAGATCAAGTTTTCGTAAAAACCATGCCAGTACCGCAAATGCCAGCGCCACTCCCACGTCAAAGTAATTTTGATTTACAGAATATGCTCCCGCCATACAGAAAATCACGATGATCGGCGTCAGAATCTCCTTCGGAATCGACACTACCTTCGCAAACAGGCTCGTCAAAAACTTTCCCTGCAGCAGCATAAACAGATTGACAAGGATCAGACCCAGCATGATCGCATACATAATATCGCCGTCTGTCGTAAACAAGCTCAGCCCTGGATTTAAACCGTTGATCATAAGCGCCGAGAGCATAATGGCTACGGTACCGTCTCCCGGAATTCCAAGCGTCAAAAGCGGTATCAGCGTTGCTCCCGTAACCGCGTTGTTGGCGGCTTCCGCCGCCGCGATTCCCTCGACAGAGCCATGTCCGAACTCCTCCGGGTGCTTTGACATATTCTTTGCCTGCGAATAACTGAACCACGAAGCCTCGGAGGCGCCGGTGCCCGGAATGATCCCCACCAATACACCGATCAGCGAAGACAGAAATACTGGTCTTGCCATCCGTTTATATTCCTCTTTTGTGATTTTTCCGTCATCCTCCATCTTGGCGGTATCCAGCCGGAACGCCCCCCGGCTCTTCTCCGCTTTCGCCAGAACTTCCACCAGCGCAAACAGTCCGATCAGACAGACCGCCAGATCCATTCCCAGATACAGTCTGCTGTTTCCAAAAGTAAACCTGTCATAGCTCGTCATGGGATCCGATCCGATACAGGCGATAAACAGACCAAGGCAGGCGGAAAGCAATCCCCGGACGATACTCTTCCCGGATACTCCGGCAATGATCGTGAGTCCAAACACACAGACCATAAAGTATTCCGGCGTTCCAAGCTGCGCCGCAACCCTCGCCACCTGCGGTCCTAAGAACAACAACATCAGCGCGGAGAATACGCCGCCGAACGCAGAGGCGTAGAGCGCGATCTTTAACGCCGCTTTCGTGCGTCCTTTCTGGGACAGAGGATGTCCGTCCAGCATAGTCGCCGCTGCGTGCGGCGTTCCCGGCGTATTGATGAGGATTGCAGACACGCTTCCCCCATAGCCTCCCGCACAATAGATTCCGAGCAAAAACATCATACCCGGAATCGCCGGCATCGAATAGGTGACAGGCAAAAACAAGATCACGCACAAGATCACGCTCAATCCCGGAATCGCCGCAAAAATAGATCCGATAAACACTCCGGCATTGATCCACAAAATGTTTTGCAGCGTGAAAAGAAGTCCGGCTGCCGGAACAAGGTATTTCATCATAATATCCGGTCCTCCTCTCTAAAATCCTACATTTAACACAAAGCGAAATACTGCCCATATAGCGACCGCAAGGGTCAGGGTTATCGCATAGTAAGCCGGTTTTTTACAGCGGAAATACACAAGAAATCCAAGACTGCAAAAAATCGCTCCGACAAGGAAAAGTCCCGTCACCTTACTCAAAAAATATGTAAAAAACAAGATGCCAAAAATAACAAGCGCCTTTACCTCCGTCAGGATCTGAATGGTTTTCCATTCCAGTGGCTGCTTCCTGATGATTTTATAAACTTCCTTCGCCACAAGCAGCACGCTGCACAGTATCATCACCGTCATCAGGAGTGTCGGGAACGCCCTTCCATTCACCACATCCTTTTCCGCAACCTGAACCTGCTGCGGCATAATGAGCAAGATCACTACTGCAAACAAAAAACAGACGATGCCCGCAGTCAGATTGATAGGAATGCGGATTTCCTTGTCCTTTAACCGCTCTCCGATCCGGTCGATCCTTTCATCGAACGCGTTACTTAATTTGCCCACCGAAACATCCTCCTTTCCCAAACTCCTCTTACTCTATTACTGTGTAACAACATCCTTATACTCGTTTACGATCGCCTTCACACTCTCAATGTGCTCCTTTACCTGATCCTCGGACATCGTATCCACCTCGAGAAGCATGGTATCCTGAAGCCATGTTGCAACTTCTTCGTCTGCAAGAATATCCTCGTAAAGCTTCTTGAGCTCCTCAACCTTCGCTGCATCCGTTCCCTGTCTTGCCATGATAAAGCAGCGGTTTCTGAAATATGGATATCCTTTCTCTCCCACGCCTTCTGTTCCGGCAAACGGACCGTTCTCCAGAGGCTTTTCATCAAATGCGCAGACGATGGACACGCCGCCCTGCTGATAGGTTTCCAGAATCTGCGACTGATGGGAAACAGCAAATTTTGTCTCCCCCTTTGCAACTGCCTGTGCAGCTTCCGCTGCCGAAGCATATGCCACCAGTTTCAGATTTTCTCCTGCGCCCATATCTCCAAACAATGCCGCAGCCAGGAATGCTTCTGAGCTTGTAGCGCCATTTACCGCCACGCTGATCTCCTCGCCGCTCGCGGCAAACGCCTCCAGATCCGCAATATTTTTGATATTCATGTCTGCCTTTGCCGACAGGACAAAGATGGATGAGTAGAGATTCTCTACATATGCAAAATCCTCATAGGTAAACTGCATCTTTGCCGGATCTAAGATAGAGGTAATGGAAAACAATCCCTCTCCTGCAAATACCAGTTCTTTTTCGTTTGCCTCCGTGTCTGCCACCCATGTGTTGACGGTCGCCGCGTCTCCCTTGATCGCCTCCGCAACCAGAGTGATATTTTCCGAGTGTGTCGTCGACTTTTCAGCCGCTTTCTGGCTCACCATCGCCGCAACGCCGGAGGGAGCCCACGGGCAGGTAACCTTCCAGCTCTCCTGACCGGAGCTGCCGCATCCTGCCACAAGTCCTACCGTCATAACCATCGCCAAAACTGCGCTTACGAAACGTCCTTTCATAATTTCCTCTCCTTTTGATTCACTTTTTTCACGTTACCGGCCGATAACTTTTGATACATTTATCTTAGAGGAATCATTTTACCAACACAACAAATTTTTTTATTTTTTGAAATAAGTTGTATGTTATTTGTCATTTTCTCCAATATTTGCATTTTCATATTCTTTTTTTCACTTATTTTATCCAATCCATTTTCATGCACCACCATGAATACGCACAATATTTTTTATTTTTCATTTGCGTTTTATAACAATGCGCGTGCGCCTGCCAACACGAAGTGTGCTGTTATGACATAGGACTGCAGGGCAATTTCCTATGTCATAAAAAGGGCTGCGCACTATTCGTGCAACAGCCCCTTCCTATTCCTGTTCCTCATATACAATTCCCATCATCGTCAGCCCGTGCGCCGGAGCCGTCGGTCCTGCGGCGCTGCGGTCGCACGCCGCCAATATTTCCGCCATATGCTCCGGCTCCCACTCTCCGCCGCCGACGCGGATCAGCGTGCCCGCAATAATCCTGACCATATTATACAAAAAACCGTTTCCTCTCACCCGGATCGTGATAATGTCATCCTTGCGCTCCACCTCACAGGCATAGATCGTGCGCACCGTAGACTTCACCTGCGCCCCGATGGCACAAAAGCTCTTAAAATCGTGCTCCCCCACAAGATACGAAGCCGCCTCCTGCATCTTATCTGCCGCAAGCGGATGGTGATAAAAATAAGTATCGAGCCTTCTTGTGGGCATACGGAAGGTACGGTTCAAAATGCGGTACTCATAGGTTTTCACGCTGTTTTGATAGCGCGGATGCCAGTCCGGCGGCACCTCGCACGACCCCTGCACGACAATGTCCTGCGGGAGCCGCTGGTTTAATGCAAACGAAATCTTATCTGCCGGCATTCTCGTCTGCGTATCAAAAATTGCCACATTCCCCAGTGAATGAACGCCGGAATCTGTCCGGCTCGCCCCCGTCACCACGATCGGCTCTTTTAAAAGTGCACAAAGCTCCCGATTTAAGACCTCCTCGATCGTAATACCGTTCGGCTGTATCTGCCAACCCTTATAGTTCGTGCCATCATAGGCAACAATCATCTTTACACGCATCAAATTTCTCCTACTGCGGCCAGTTTAAAAATGTTCTGCACAAAAGAACCGCCGCCAGATACAGGACTACGATCACATACGCCGCGCGGTCTCTGCCCTCATAGCGCAGCGGCTTCATCTTCGTACGTCCGCTGCCGCCGTGATAACACCGCGCCTCCATTGCCATCGCAAGATCGTCTGCCCGCCGGAACGCCGATACAAACAGCGGTACGAGGATCGGGATCATACTCTTTACCTTCTTTAACAGGTTTCCACTCTCAAAATCTGCGCCGCGCGCCATCTGCGCCTTCATAATCTTATCCGTTTCCTCAATGAGGATCGGAATAAAACGAAGCGCGATCGACATCATCATTGCGATCGCATGCACCGGAACGCCGATCTTGGACAGAGGCATCAATGATCTTTCCAGTCCGTCCGTCAGTTGGTTCGGTGTGGTCGTGAGCGTCATGATCGACGTCCCAAGAATCAGATAGGACAGACGAACCGCCATAAGCGCCGCATTTTTCACACCCTCTTTTGTAATCTCAAGAACCCAGAAGGAAACGAGCGTCTCCCCCGGTGTCAGGAAAAGGTTAAAGACCGCCGTGATCAGCATCAGGATTAAAATCGCTTTCAGTCCCTTGACCATAAACCGGAACGGAACCTTAGAAAGCCGGATGACTGCGATCAAAAATATCGTTGCGATGCCAAACGCCGCCAAACCGTGAAAACAGAACAGCGATATAATATAGATCAGTGTGCCAAATAATTTGACACGCGGGTCCAGTTTATGAATGGGCGAATCTGCCGGATAATACTGGCCCAGTGTAATATCTCTCAACATATGTTTGTTTCCTCCGTACTGCTATCTGTGAACGTCCGCGCGCCCCGCATCAACTCCGGCAAGCGCCTCCATCAGACTTTGCCGCGCCTCCTCCACGGTCGTTGCCGCTGTATTCACTGCAAGCCCGCGCTCCTTTAGCTCATGCATCAGATATGTCACCTGCGGAGCGGCAAGTCCGACCTGCTCCAGCTCCTTATAATGCAAAAACACCTCGCCCGGCGTATCGTCAAACATGACCTCGCCCTGATTCATAACGATGATGCGCTCCACATATTTTGCCACATCCTCCATGCTGTGCGAGACAAGGATCACCGTGATACCGCGTTCCTTGTGCATACGCGCCACCAGATCAAGAATTTCATCCCTTCCCGCCGGATCGAGTCCCGCCGTCGGCTCGTCCAAAATCAACACCTCCGGCTTCATCGCAAGCACGCCGGCGATCGCCACACGCCGCTTTTGCCCGCCGGAGAGATCAAACGGAGACTGATAATAAAGCGCCTCCGGCATCCCGACGCTGCGCAGCGCCTCAAAGGCACGCAGTCCCGCTTCCTCCTTTGTCAGTCCCTGATTTTTCGGACCAAAGCATACATCGTCAAAGATCGTCGTCTCAAAGAGCTGATGCTCCGGGTACTGGAACACAAGTCCCACGCGGCTGCGCAGCTCACGCAGATCAAAGTCATCCGCATAAATATCCTGCCCATGAAAATAAATCGTGCCGGAGGTCGCCTTCACCAAGCCGTTTAAATGCTGGATCAGCGTCGACTTTCCCGAACCCGTATGTCCGATGATCCCGATGAACTGACCTTCTTTTATCTCAAGGTTAATATTTTTAAGCGCCTGAATCCGGTATGCCGTCTCCTCACTGTATACATAATTGATCTTATCTAAAATAATTGACATCCATTCCACCCTTATGCCTTATCTCATGCAGTGATCTGCGCTTCCTTCAGCAGCGCCTCCACCAGTTCTTCCCTGCGCAGAATGCCGATCGGAATATGAAGACCCGACTGCCGGAGCATATCTGCCAGAATCGTAACCTGCGGAACATCCAAACGGTATTCCTTTAATTTGCCCACCTGAGAAAAAATCTCACGCGGTGTTCCCTGCATCACAACCTTGCCCTGATCCATCACGATCACCTTATCCGCGTCAACGACCTCCTCCATATAGTGCGTGATCAAAAGAACCGTCACGCCCTTTTTTCGATTCAGCTCATGCGCCGTCTGTAAAACCTCACGCCGTCCGTTTGGGTCGAGCATCGCTGTCGGCTCATCCAGCACGATACATTTCGGCTGCATCGCCACCACGCCCGCGATCGCCACACGCTGCTTTTGTCCGCCGGAAAGCTTGTTCGGAGAATGATGGCGGTACTTTAACATCCCGACCGCTCCGAGACTTTCCTCGACGCGCCGCCAGATCTCGTCCGTCGGCACACCGATATTCTCCGGTCCAAAGCCCACATCCTCCTCGACAACGCTCGCAATGATCTGATTATCCGGATTCTGGAACACCATCCCTGCGGTCTGACGCACGGCAAGCACGTTTTCCTCTTTTGAAACATCCTTGCCGTCTACCCAGAGCGTTCCCTCTCCCGGCGCAAGAAGGGCGTTGATATGCTTTGCCAGCGTTGACTTCCCTGAACCATTGTGACCGAGCACCGCGATAAACTCCCCCTCCTTCACGTCAAGGTCCACATGGTCAAGCGCCGTGACGATCGACTCTACATTTCCCTCCTCGTCGCGTCTGATATATTCATGAACCAGCTGTCTAGCCTTGATAATTCCCATTCCGTCAATCCTCCCAGCGCAGTCTGTGCAACTCTCCCTGCATTTTCATATGGTCAAAGCCGTTCTGCCGCAGCGCCTCATAGAGCACGATCGCCGCAGAATTCGACAGATTCAGGGAGCGCGTCTCCCCGATCATTGGGATCCGCACACAGTGATCTTCATTTTCCTTCAAAATTTCTTCCGGGATTCCCGCGCTCTCTTTTCCAAATACAAGATAGCAGTCCGGCTCATACGCTGCCTCCGTATAGACTTGCCGCGCCTTTGTCGTTGCAAAATAAAGCTTTGCATGCGGATTCTTTTCACAAAAATCCTGCCAGTTGACATAGGTCGTCACGTCAAGCTCCTTCCAATAATCCATGCCGGAACGGCGGATCGCCTTTTCATCCAACCGAAAACCAAGCGGCTCGATCAGATGAAGCCTTGTGCCTGTCGCCACACAGGTACGTCCGATATTTCCCGTATTTGCCGGAATCTCCGGCTCGTATAATACAATATTTAACTCTGCCATTTTTCCTTTTCCTAACCTGCGCCGCATGCACGGCGCTCCCAGCTATTTTCTGCTGCGCAGCTCCCCGACAAACGCCTCCATCCGATCCATCGCAACCTTTAAGTTCTTTAATGAATATGCATAGGAAATACGGATAAAGCCCTCGCCGCAGCTGCCAAACGCCGTTCCCGGCACGACTGCAAGCTTCTGTGCGTTTAACAGCTCCGTAGCAAACTCCTCCGAGGTCATCCCAAACTCGCGAATGCACGGAAATACATAAAATGCGCCGAACGGCTCAAAGCAGGAAAGCCCCATCTCCTTAAAACGATGCAAAAGATAGCGCCGTCTGCCGTTGTATTCCTCACGCATTCCCGCAACGTCCGCATCTCCGTCCCGCAGCGCGGCAACCGCCGCATACTGACTTGTCGTCGGCGCGCACATGATCGCGTACTGATGGATCTTTAACATTTGCTCAATGATCCGCTTAGGGCCGCACACATAACCAAGTCTCCAGCCCGTCATCGCATGGGATTTGGAAAATCCGTTGATGACAAGCGTCCGCTCGCGCATCCCGGAAAGCCCCGCGATCGAAACATGATTCTCAAGATATGTAAGATCCGCATAGATCTCATCACTTAGCACAAACAGATCGTGCCGCAAAATCACCTCTGCGATCGCCTCTAAATCGGCGCGCTCCATAACAGCCCCGGTCGGGTTATTGGGAAACGGAAGCACCAGAAGCTTTGTTTTCGGAGTGATTGCAGCCTCAAGCTCCTCCGCCGTCAGACGGAACTGGTTTTCTGCCTTTAGCTCAATGACTACCGGCGTACCGCCCGCCAGCACGGCACACGGCAGATAAGAGACATAGCTCGGCTGTGGGATCAGCACCTCGTCTGTAGGGTCTAGCATAGCACGCATCGCAATATCGATCGCCTCGCTGCCGCCCACGGTAATCAGAATCTCATCGTCCGGATCGTAGCTTAATCCATAACGTCTCGTCAGATAACGGTCAATCTCAACCTTAAGCTCCTTTAAGCCGGCATTGGACGTATAATGCGTCTTACCCTTTTCCAGAGAATAAATGCCCTCATCCCGGATGTGCCACGGCGTATCAAAATCCGGCTCGCCTACGCCAAGAGAGATTGCGTCCTTCATCTCGCTTACAATATCAAAAAACTTGCGGATACCGGACGGCTGGATATTCACAATCGTTTTATTTAATGGGTCTCTCATGGTATCATCTGTATCCTTTCGTCCTTGGTCTGCTCCGCGATCACCGTTCCGTGATCCTTATATTTCTTTAAAATAAAATTCGTCTTTGTGCTGAGCACCGAGTCAAGCGCAGACAGCTTATCCGAGACAAACTGCGCCACATCACGCAGCGTCTTTCCCTCAAGCGTCACCATAAAGTCAAAGCCACCCGAAATCAGATACACGGAATTCACCTCGGGATAGTTATAAATACGCTCCGCCACCTTATCAAAGCCCATGCCCCTCTGCGGCGTCACACGCACCTCAATCATCGCCGTCACCTTGTCGATACCAACCTTGTCCCAGTCAATGATCGTGTGATAACCGCAGATAACATGCTCCGCCTCCATACGCTCCAGCTCGTTAAGCACCGCCGCCTCATCAACCCCAAGCATGATCGCCAGCTCCTTTAAATCAATGCGGCTATTTTTCTCGATAAATGTCAATATCTTCTCTCTCATTTTTGCCTCCATTCCCTCTACACCTTATAAAGCTCATCCGCCTTCGGCGGTTCTAAGAATCTGCGCTCATCCTCATTGAGCAGCACACGGTCGTTTCCCTCTGTTGCCTTGCCGATAACCGCCGCGCAAATGCCAGCCTTCTCAAGCTCCCGCTGCAAGGTCATACCGTTCTCCGCCGCCATGAGCATGCAGCCGCTTGAAATCAACTGATACGGATTGATGCCGAAAAACTCACAGACCTCCACCGTTTCCTGCCGGATCGGAATCTTCTTCACATCAATCTCAAGACCAACGCCGGAAGCCTCCGCCATTTCCCAGAGTGCGCCGAAAATGCCGCCCTCTGTCACATCATGCATCGCGCAAACGCCGCACCGGACGGCAATCTCTGCCTCCGGGAGCACGGACAGAAAGCGGTCCAAGCCCTTCGCGCTTTCGATAAACGGCACGGAAAACCGCTCGCGCAGCCGCTTCTCCTGCTCCTTTGCGATGATCGATGTTCCCTCAAGCCCGATCCACTTCGTCACGAGAATATCCATTCCCGCTCTTGCGCCTGCCGTAGATATGATTTTTCCGTCCTTGACCTTACCGACGCCGCAGACAGTGATGATCGCCTGATTAACTGCCGCCGTGACCTCCGTATGCCCGCCCATGACCTGCACGTCCGCCGCCTGACACACCTCCTCCACCTGCGCCATGATCTCCTTTAATCCGGCTTCGGTCGTATGCTCCGGCAGCAAAATCGTAAGCAGAACGCCGATCGGCGCAGCTCCTGCACTTGCCAGATCATTTAAGGTGATCTGCATTGCCAGCTTGCCTATATCCTCGACCGTTCCGGTGATCGGATCGGTCGAGAGCACAAACATCTCGTCCGCAGCAAGCTTGACCGCGGCGCAGTCCTCTCCGACGCCGGCGCCCAAAACTACCTCCTGCCGTTTCGTGTGCAGCTGCTTTAACACGCTGCGCTTTAATACGTTTTCCGGTATTTTTCCTATTTTCATCTATCCGCTCCAAATATCATCCTTCATGGTATTTAAGGCTGTCTCGTTGCGAGGCAGCCTTATTACTCTCAATTTTCTGTTATTGTCCTGCCGGAGGCTGACCTGCGTCTGCCGGCGGTGCCGCGGGCGGCTGACTGCCGTCCGCTGGCGGCGCTGCCGGAGGCGCCGGCGGCGTCGGATTTAAAATCGCATTTGCACTCGCAGTATAAGGAGCTACCGCCGCGTAAATCGTCGCCTCATCTCCTGTCGCGATCGCCGCCCCGATCGTTGCGGCAACATTTGCATCCGGCGTGGCAGTGCCGACATTCACGATCTTTGGCGACGCCCGGTAAGTGCTCTTATTAAACACCTCACGGCTTTCCTCC
>ERZ772969.165-NODE-165-length-70858-cov-15.839202_pt1 | contig 70858 bp, 64 predicted proteins | sample MGYA00511676_ERZ772969 | MGnify/ENA primary metagenome ERZ772969 (study PRJEB29015, sample SAMEA2737651) | human gut metagenome | biome: human gut; feature: human-associated habitat; material: faeces | place: China | collected 2012 ... | reverse complement strand
ACCGAAAGAGGTTAAGGTTTGGATAGAACAAAGAGAGTTATTCTTGAAGGTAAGAATACGGATGTATAATATAGAATATTTAATGTGCAGTTTTGAAAGAGCAATCTTTTAAATAGGGGTGTGGTGAAGTGGTATCATAGGGGTCTCCAAAACCTTTGGTGGGAGTTCGATTCTCTCCACCCCTGTTATTATGTTTATTGTAAATATCTTGTGAAGCCGCATAAATACTGAAAGAAAATTTTAAAAATTGTTATATTGTTAAAAAGCTTTTACATTCGATAAAATGTAGGAGCTTTTTTTAGTGCGCTTTAAACTCACCATTGCCATAACCCCCCAAATACAGAAAAAAAATAACAAATCCGTAAGACACAAGGAGTAACAGTTATCATGCAGTTTAAGAAAACACTGGAAATTAAGGCGGATCATAAGCTTATGGTAATCGATGTCGCAGATATACTATATATCAAGGCATCGGTGAACGACTGTTACATTCATGTGACAAGCGGAAGCGTGTATAAGACCAGAAGCACCTTAGAGGCAATGGAGGCACAGGTCGGGGAATATTTTCTGAAAGTGCACCGTACATATCTGGTGTGTATCATGGCAATCCATGCATTAGAAGATACGCTGACACTTATCAATGGAGAAGAACTCAACTATGCAACACGCAGGAGAAAGGAAATCCTTGCACAGCTGCAGGAGAAGCAGAGAAAGCTTATAGCAACCTTTGCCCTGCCAAACACTCCTCAGACGCCAGAAGAGTATCATGCGTTCTATCGGAGCTTTGATCAGATGCCATTTGCCTTTACGGATATCGAGATGGTATTCAATGAGGACAGGCATGCAGTGGACTGGATATTCCGCTATGGCAATGAGAAGCTGGCAGGAGTGGAACGTGTACCTTTAACAGGGCTGGTAGGGAATACCTTCGGAAGTATCTTCTCCAATATGGACGATAAATGGCTGTGCACTTACGAACGGGCAACGCTGTATGGAGAACGTCTTGAGATTATGGCTTACAGTCCGGAGATAGATACCGAACTTAAGATTATCTGTGTCCCGACATTTTCGGGACACTGCGGATGTATGTTATTCTCGTTGGATGAGATACACTGTGTACAAAAACAAGATGAGCTGTCACAGATATGGAAGAATTACATGTTAAAGCAGGAATAAATGCTGTGACGAATTACATAAAGAGACTTAAAAAATGTCATTTCATCACAATAAGTGGTGAGATGGCATTTTTTATGAGAAATTTTATGTGATAATTGAATAAATTGCCACATGAACCTTGAATAAAATGGGGGGGGGGTATGGTAAAATTTTTCCATATATATATATGATAGAGAATCTTCTATCAATGACATATAAGATAGACGTAGATGATAGGATACACGAACTGCCATACGGCTACGAGCCAAAAGCAGTTTAATCCACAGATATAAGAAAGGAGGCAGTCTATGAGAAAAAAGATAAGCCGGATAAAAAGAGGTCTGGCAGTAATGCTATCTGTCTGCATGGTATTCGGTATGGCACCGATTCAAGCAGGAGCAGAGGAAAATGATTCAGAAATTGCAGTGCAGGCAAATGATAGTGCTGGAAAGACTGAACAACAATCCACGGAAGAGGAAGAGTGTAAGCATGAGGGGGTTGAAATAACTTTCAACAGCAACGGTTTCGGAAACTGCCCGAAATGCAATGCAACCGTATATCAGCCAGCTGTTGAAACAAATGACAAATACGACATTGACGATGACAGCATGAAAGAGACTGTTTACGAAATCAGCAATGCAGGTCAGCTGTACTGGTTTGCAGGACTTGTAAACGGTACTCTTGATGGAGTTGAACAAAACACATTAGCCAATGCAATTCTGACAGCCAACATCACAGTAAATGAAAATCTTCTTGATTCCTTACAATACGATACAGAGGGCAATGTTTCCAACGGAAGTGATTTTATAACCTGGACACCGATTGCAGATTGGATGGGAAATCGTACAACACAGTATTCAGGAACGTTTGACGGAAATAATAAAACCGTAAGTGGTTTGTACTTTAATGGTGATTCAACATGTATTGGATTATTCGGAAGTTCAGAATCCGATGGCAACATAAAAAATGTTGGAGTCGTTGATTCCTATTTCAAAGGGAATGATCATGTGGGCGGTGTGTGCGGAAACAATGCTGGCACAATCACAAACTGTTATAATGCAGGGAATCTTACCGCTATTGAGTCATCTGCTACTATAGGCGGTATATGTGGATACAATAGTGGCACAGTCACAAACTGTTATAACACAGGAACTGTTACCGCTACCGGCCAAGTAGCTTCTGTAGGTGGTGTGTGTGGTTGTAGTACTGCACCAATTTCAAACTGTTATAACATAGGAACTGTTACTGCTACTAGCTCAGATACTGATATAAGCGATATATGTGGATACAATTTTGGCCCAGTCACAAATTGCTATTACCTCGCAGACACAGAAGATGAAAATGGCGGCAAAACCGCCGCACAATTCGCAAGCGGTGAAGTAGCTTACCTACTCAACGGCAGCAAGTCCGAGGGCGACACGGTACACTTCTACCAGATCATCGGCAAGGACAAAGCACCGGTTCTGGACAAGAGCCACGGCGTAGTCTATTTCTATACTGACTGCACCGACAAGACGTGTTACGCCAACAGCGAAACAGCGAGTGGAGAACACGACTTCGACGAAAATGGTTTCTGCACCAGGGACAGCACCCACTATCAACCGGCAACGCTGAACGAGACAACTGGAAACTACGAAATCAGCAATGCAGGTCAGCTGTACTGGTTTGCAGGACTTGTAAACGGTACTCTTGATGGAGTTGAACAAAACACATTAGCCAATGCAATTCTGACAGCCAACATCACAGTAAATGAAAATCTTCTTGATTCCTTACAATACGATACAGAGGGCAATGTTTCCAACGGAAGTGATTTTATAACCTGGACACCGATTGCAGATTGGATGGGAAATCGTACAACACAGTATTCAGGAACGTTTGACGGAAATAATAAAACCGTAAGTGGTTTGTACTTTAATGGTGATTCAACATGTATTGGATTATTCGGAAGTTCAGAATCCGATGGCAACATAAAAAATGTTGGAGTCGTTGATTCCTATTTCAAAGGGAATGATCATGTGGGCGGTGTGTGCGGAAACAATGCTGGCACAATCACAAACTGTTATAATGCAGGGAATCTTACCGCTATTGAGTCATCTGCTAATATAGGCGGTATATGTGGATATAATAATGGTGGCACAGTCACAAACTGTTATAACACAGGAACTGTTACCGCTACCGGCTCAGTAGCTTCTGTAGGTGGTGTGTGTGGCTGTAGTATTGCACCAATTTCAAACTGTTATAACATAGGAACCGTTACTGCTACTAGCTCAGATGCTGATATAAGCGGTATATGTGGATACTATTTTGGGCCAATCAAAAATTGCTATTACCTCGCAGACACAGAAGATGAAAATGGCGGCAAAACCACCGCACAATTTGCAAGCGGTGAAGTTGCGTATCTCCTGTCACAGGGTTGCACTGTTGTAGTAGACAAGAGTGATGTAACTTACGATGGCTCCATCTGGGGTCAGAAACTTGGCGAAAATGGTGATACATATCCTGTTCTGAAAAAGGCAGGGGATGCTATGAATACAGTATATCGGAATGAAACATATCCAGGTTGTGAAGGTAATCCTGGTGATCCGGTCTATTCGTATTCAAATACACAGAAAGCTCCGGCTTATGCTGAGCACACCGATGAAGATTTAGATGGCAAATGCGATGTTGGTGGTGAAGATTTTAAAACTTATAATCAGCTTGGAAAGCTGATTACCAAAGTTAAGCTGAATTTAAGTGATGGAAAGTACGCGGATGTGCAGTACACAACGGCATCCATTGATAACTTACGAAAGGCTCTTGTGGCTGCAGGTGCTATTACAGAGGCTTCTTCTGATACAGATGTTGCAACAGCCTTTGATAAGTTGCTTGCAGCATCTACAGTAGGTGCAGATGGACTGATAGCGGCAGATCATGATATTGTCATATCATTTGCGGATGCGGGTGCAGTAAGAGGCAAAGCATCTGGAAATGGCTGGTATGCAAATGGTGATACCGTTACCCTTAAAGTAACACCAAGTATGGGATACAGCTTCAGTAAATGGACGACGGATACAGCAGGCAATACATCTGTAGGAACAGAGAGTACATATACCTTCACATTAGATGCTGGTAGTCCGGATGCATATTATGCATGGCTTGACGAGGTGAAATATACAGTGACATGTGAAAGCGTTGAAGGTGGAACTGGTATAGCGAGTGAAGAACAGTATGTATATGGACAGAAAGCAACAGTGACAGCAACAGCGAATGATAACTATGAATTTGTAGGCTGGAAGGATATTTATGGAACAACGGTAAGTACGGATGCTGTTTATAGCTTCACAGTGATTGGTAATGCGACATTGACACCGGAATTTGTCAAGGTTAAGACAGATGAAGGAGCAGATATAGCTTATGTGACAGTAAGTTTCTACCATCAGTCAGGAAAGCTTTTGGACAGCCAGAAACTTGTTTTAGGCGAAGGAAAGATTACCACTTCAGTAAATGCACCGACAAAGGTAGGATTTGACTTCCTTGGATGGTCTGCAAAGGCAAGCGGTGCAACAGCAGAAGATGTGGTTGATTTTAAAACTGCAACCTTTAGCGAGAATACCAGTCTTTATCCGGTATTCAAGGCGCAGGATATTACTTATACATTGACAGTAGGTTTACAGACAGAGCAAAAGGCTCCACAGTCTAGTGTTACGGTTGCAGCAGATCCGATTGAAGGTAAACAGTTTGTTGGCTGGAAGGATGCCAATGGCAATATCGTAAGCTACGATAGCACATATACTTTCATCATCACCGGAGATACCACATTGGAAGCATATTATGAGCAGGCAGACAGTGAGGTAGTAAAAGAGCCAACGATAATCATAGCACAACCAACCTACGAGGATATTACCGGTGGATATAAGATGTCATTTTATTTCAACTATACGGTTCCAGAGGACTGTAAGCTGGTAGATATTGGTATTATCAGAAAGAAGGGTGATTATGCGGCAGATGGAATTACCCTTGAAACAGATGGTGTGTCACAGTATTCCGTGTTATTTAAGCTGGGCCGCGAAGGACAGTTCTATTATACAAAATCAAATTATTATGGAACTGGACATACGGTCACGGGCTATATGATATATGAGAAGAATGGAATCAGATATACCGTGTATAGTGATTCAATATATGGTGTTAAGAACAACTAGTTTAAGTGAAAGGAAGAAAAAAGAAATGAAAGAAGCTTATGAAGTAGCAGAAATGGAAATTATTGAATTTGAAACAGAAGATGTGATTACTACCAGTAGTGGTGAGATTGGTGGCGGTGGTGAAGGTTTCGGAGACTAAGAATGCCATTATACTGGAGGCGGCGGTGTAAACCGCCGCTTTTTCCGAATTATAAAGAAATTATGTAATTATTCTGAATAGATATATGCGGAAGCGCGGATATCGTATGAAACAGTACATATCAATGGCAGTCATTATCAGCCAGTACAGAGGAGATTGATTGTGAAGATAAAAAACATGATTTTAACAGTAGTATGCATTTGCTTTCTTTGCTTGTTTGGAAGTATGCGGGTATATGCGGCAGAATACTATGGAGATTTTCAATACGAAGATAATGGAGAAAACGCATCAATTTATGCGTATAATGGAAGCAACAAAGAGGTTACCATTCCTGCATATATCAATGGCAAGGCAGTAACAGAAATCAAGGATTATGCATTTTTATTATGCAATTCGGTAGAGAAGATAATCGTACCATCTACAGTTACAACGATTCATGCAAATGCATTTTCCGGTGCTGGAAATCTAAAGAATGTGGTACTTGCTTCCGCAGATACCAAAATTGAGGATTCCAATGAGAATACGGATAAGAAAGATACAGATAAAAACGGAAACAATAATAGTCAAAGCAACAACATAGGGGATTCGACCAGTTCAAAGGATAATAAGACCGATACAAAGAATACAGCAAGTAACAGTACCTCGACAGCTAATGTCACACCACAGTATAAAGTGACTGTAGATTCCTCTGTAGATACAGCCGCAGAGGAAAAGAAGCTTGCCGAGCAGTACAGTACAGAAAACAAGACAGATGACGGCACTACGGTAAAAAATAGTGATACAGAAAAACAGAGTAGTGGAACAGAAATTGCGGGAATTGATGAAGGCTTAGATGCAGACGAAACTGCCATCAGCTCGAATGCAGATACAGCCTCCGAAAAATCACAAAGTATGCCGGTATGGGGAATTATATTGCTAGTAGTTGTAGCTGCGATTGCAGTGGCAGGAACGGTTTTATTTATCAGGAAGAAAAAGAAATAGAAGTAGAATTATAATTTGAATGGAATCAGAGGTCATATATGGAGAGCTTTACAATCCGACTTGCAGGGCAGTATTTTGAAATCTGCCCTGTCTGTGATTATATCAGAGAATATTGCAAAGATTATATAGTGGCAGATGATGCAGTGCATGGAATCGGAGATAGTGCAACTGTGCGTGAGACAGGGGAGGTGACAGGAAGTACCACAAATGGTGCAATAGAGACACCATCCCATTTTCACATTGCCACCACGCAGTCCGATATCGACTTTGAGCGTGAGAAATCCGCCAGAGAGGATATCAAAGAGGGCATTCCCATCAGGCAGTTTTCCGATGCATACTTAGAGACACTTGCGGTCTATCGCAAGATTGCAGACCATCTCTTATCCTGCGATACCCTGCTTTTTCATGGCTCTGTGATTGCTGTAGATGGCGAAGGCTATCTTTTTACAGCCAAAAGCGGCACCGGCAAGTCCACCCATACGCGTCTGTGGAGAGAATATTTCGGGGAGCGTGCCGTCATGGTAAATGATGATAAGCCGCTTCTTCATATCACAGACTCCGGCGTGACAGCCTATGGCACACCCTGGGATGGCAAGCACAGACTAAGCACAAATATCGCAGTACCTTTAAAGGGCATCTGCATATTGACAAGAGACACCACTAACCATATCGATCCGGCAGAGTCACATGCAGTATATCCGCTGATTGTCCAGCAGACGAACCGTAGCCTTACAGCAGACGGAATGAAGCAGACACTATCTCTCATAGACCGTATGCTTAATGTTGTGCCGGTCTACCGGCTTGGCTGCAACATGGATATCGAGGCGGCGAGGGTGGCTTATGAAGGAATGAACAGACTTATGAAACAGGAGGAATCATAGATGAGATTAAAAGATACATTTATCACACACGATAGCGATGGAGAGCAGGTACTAATTGATGTAACCAGTTCATTTGCCGGACTTGTCAGAAGCAACAAGACAGCGGCATTTATCGTGGAATGCCTGAAAACAGATACTACCGAAGAGCAGATTGTTGATGACATGTATGAAAAGTACGATGCTCCGAAAGAGGTACTGCAAAAGGATGTGGAGTCGATTGTGGAGAAGCTGCGTGGCATTGGAGCATTGGAGGAATCGTGAAGACATCTTATGAGGAATATCTACGGAAATATCATACTCTCACATACAAAAATGTAGGAGTGAGTATGCTGCCGCTGTTAAAGCAGGGACGGGATTCTTTTACGGTGTGTGAGGTGAAACAGGGCGAAAGCTGTAAGTTATGGGATGTTGTGTTGTATAAAAGAGGCACAGATCAGTATGTGCTTCACAGAATTATCAAGATATATGATGATTCCTATGATATCCTTGGTGATAACTGCATCGGGATAGAGCGCGGAATCCCCAAGACAGATGTTCTTGGTGTGATGACAGACTTTACCCACAAAGGGAAGCAGTATAAGACAGGTGACATAAGATACCGATTGTATGTGTGGCTGTGGTGCAGACCATATAAGCTGCGGATATTTTTAAAGAAGATCAGAATGAGATTACAATCTGTTTTGAGAAAAAGAGAGAAAAATGAATCGAAGTTGGTGTGATTATTTATGAGAAAGACGAATAAATCCGCCCTGCACTTTATCAACGAGGTCGCAGGCAAAAGCAGATTATATATCATATTCCTGCTGCTGGTGCAGATGGCACTTGGCATCAGCAGTGTTGTTTATGCCCTTTTACTACGTGGACTGATTGATGGTGCTGTGGCACACGACAGATACCGGATGTTATCTTATTTTGTGATGTTTGCAGCACTTGTTGCAGGGCAGATCGCACTTCGTGCTGTGCTTCGTTTTTTAGAGGAGTTTTCAAAGGCTGCTTATGAGAATGCTTTTAAGAAGAGACTTTTTGCAGGTCTGCTGACACACAGCTATGGAGTAGTTACGGCAACGCATTCCGGAGAGTGGATGAACCGTCTGACTTCGGATACCGTTGTAGTGTCAGAGGGACTTGCAACGATTGTTCCGGGGGTTGCCGGAATGGCGACGAAAATGGCAGGTGCACTTGTGGTAATACTTATCATGGAGCCGAGATTTGTCTATATTCTTCTGCCAGGTGGAGTACTTCTGGTGTTGCTTACATACATATTCCGAAAGCAGCTTAAGAAGCTGCACAAGCAGATGCAGGAGAAGGATGGGCTGGTGAGGATTTTTCTGCAGGAGCATCTTGGCAGTCTGCTGATTGTCAAAGCGTTTGGCAGGGAGGAGGATACTCTTTCACAGGCAGTCTGGCACATGGATGAGCACAAGAAAGCCCGTATGCACAAGAATCATTTTTCCAATGTCTGCAACATCGGCTTTGGAGCAGTTATGAACGGAGCTTATGTGCTTGGAGCAGTCTATGGAGCTTTTGGTATCTATAATGGCACTATGACCTACGGAACATTTATGGCGATGCTTCAGCTTATCAGCCAGATTCAGAATCCGTTTGCCAATATCACTGGCTATCTGCCAAAGTATTTTGCGATGCTTGCAAGTGCGGAGAGGCTGATGGAGGTTGAGGCATATGCTGAGGATGAAGTGCGTGCTTGGAATGAAGAATGTGTGGCAGGTGAAGTTCAGACCGAACATAAAGCATATATGGCAGATACAATAGATAATGGTGCAGAATATTCAGGAAACATAGACAAGAGTCGTAAATCAAGGCATATTCCGGATAACAACACCTTCGGCTTGTCGCATGTTGATTTTACATATCTTCCACCGGTCATTACCGAGGGAGATACGGTTATGCCAATCGTATTAAAGGACTACAGCTTAGAGATACGAAAAGGCGAGTTTGTGGCATTTACCGGTCCGAGTGGCTGTGGCAAGAGTACTGTGTTAAAGCTTTTGATGGGCTTGTATACAGCAGATGCCGGAGAAGTGTATGGGTGCAGGCGTAATATGTTTGCTTATGTGCCTCAGGGAAATCAGCTTATGAGCGGAAGTATTCGGGATATTATTACATTTTCTGATAAAGACAAGAGCGGCGATGAATCAGGTATTTACAGAGCCCTACGGATTGCCTGTGCAAATGGTTTTATCGCAGAGCTGGAACAGGGCATAGATACACTTCTTGGCGAGCGTGGCTTAGGACTTTCTGAAGGACAGATGCAGAGACTTGCAATCGCAAGAGCTATTTATTCCGATCGACCGGTACTTCTTTTGGATGAAGCTACAAGTGCACTGGATGCCGGGACAGAAGAAACCGTGCTTGAAAACCTTCGCAGCATGACAGATAAGACAGTGATTATTGTAACCCACCGTCCGGCAGCATTAAAGCTGTGTGACAGGCAGGTTGCATTTGGAGAGAAAGATGGAAAAAACTAATACAGAATATATAAATCAGATTGCCTATGACATGATTTATCTGGTTTCATTTGGAATTAACAGTAAGTGTAAACCGGATGAAAAATGTCTGGAGCGTTATCGCACAAATGAGGAAAACAGAAAAGAGCTTTTTCGCATGAGTGCAAAACATTTCATAGATGCGCTGACTGGTATGACGTTAAAGCAGGCAGGAGTTGTATTGCCAAAATACTGGAAAGAGCGCATGGTAAAGGCTGTCCGCAAGGTCCTTCTCTTTGATGAAGAGAGAAAGAAGCTCTGTGCATGGATGGACAGGGAGCATATATGGTATCTGCCTTTAAAGGGCATTGTTTTAAAGGAGTATTATCCATCAATCGGAATGCGGCAGATGTCGGATAATGATATTTTATTTGATGCAGACGCATGGGAGCGTGTTGAAAAACATATGTGTTCTGAAGGTTATGAGACGGAGTCTGTAGGCAAGGGAAACCATGATGTCTACCAGAAGCCGCCAGTCTATAACTTTGAGATGCACCGCTCACTCTATGGCAGGGGAAATGATGAAAGATGGGTGGAATATTACAGCGATATAAAGAGTCGTCTGCTTTCTGACCAGCCGGAGGGCAGCTACGGATATCATATGAGTGATGAGGATTTTTATATTTACATCACAAGTCATGCCTATAAGCATTACAGCGGAAGTGGAACAGGTATTCGTACATTGTTGGATTTCTATGCATATCTTAATGCAAAGGAAGAATCACTTGATTTTGACTATATCCAGACAGAGTGCAGAAAGCTTGGAATCATGGATTTTGAGAAATGCAACCGCAGACTCTGTAGGAAAGTGTTTTCATCACAGCAGATATATGATAGAGTTTCTTTCGAACAATCTCTGTCGGCTGATGAGATGGAGATGCTAAAGTATTACCTTTCTTCCGGTGTGTATGGAACCTTTGAGCGGATGATAGAAAACCGCATTGAGAAACAGAAAAAGACGGATGGAAGGGGAAAACTATCAAAGCTGACATATTATTGGCATAGAGTATTTCCGGGAATGGAGCTGTATGAGAATTATCCGTTATTGGTAAAGCACAAGTTCCTGATACCGGCATATTGGTTTTACCGGATTGTGCGTTTGCTCTTTAGTAAAAAGCGCAGAAATCATATACTGCGTGAAGTAAAGGCGGTCAAAAAGGTCTATAAGATAAGTTTAATGAAGATGGATATCAGATAGTTCAGGATTATTATGATATTTTAAAAAGCTTTTACATTCAATAAAATGCAGAAGCTTTTTTGTGTATTTATATGAAATTAATAGCAGAATATTAATAAACAACATATATATAATTGCCAATGCTTTTTTAAAATGATATGATTATAACGTAAAGAAAAATTTATATTTGATGTTAAAGAAACAAATATGAATAATGAAATGGAGATAATATGGTAGACAGCAGTTATTTTAAGAATAATAAAAATAATAGCAGAGGTGGCAAAGGCAACGGTAAACTTATGGATCGTTTAAAAAAGCATAAGTGGATTCCTTTAGTGATTCTTATACTGATTGCATTGGCTATGATAGCTATACAGTATATTATGCTTGATGTGCTTCAATATTCAAGAGAATTGGCAGAACAGCAGAATGCAGGATTTATAAATATTTATCCTTTTATTAAATAAGCTATGTTTTCATAGTAATGAATTTTATGATATCAAGGTGACCCCAGCCCTGCTGGTTGTGTGGGAGGTTAACTTTGTTACAACATTTTTTAAGACGGCAGCGGACTTCTTCAGGTGTCATGTCATGACTGGTGAGAAGACGTGCAATAGCTCCGCTGACTATAGGTGCTGACATGGATGTTCCACTTTTTGTGGAATATCCATTTTTTCGGTTACTGCATGCTGTGATGTTAGAACCAGCGACAACAAGTTCTGGTTTTGGAAAACCGTCAGTGGTAGGTCCACGCCCTGAATGAAATGTTTTATCATCCATAGATCCAACTGTTATTATAATATGACTTGTACCAGGAGCTGTAATACTTTTGGCACATGGACCATTATTACCGGCGGCTGCAACAACAACTATGCCGTTATGCCACATATTTTCTATGTGTTTTATAAGTCGGATTGTATTTTCAATATCTACATTGCTGTTTGGAGTTGTTCCAAAGGATATATTTGCAACCTTTATATTGTAAATGTCTTTATTGTTGATTATCCAGTTAGCGCCATCTATGACACTGCCTATTTTGCCATTGCCATATGAGTCAAGAACCTTAACTGATATAATCTGGCTCATAGGTGCTATTCCCTTGAAACGCCCATTGCTTGCTTTTCCACTTCCTGCGATTATACCGGAAACATGTGTTCCGTGACCACTATCATCATAGGGAATGTTCTTATTGTTTATAAAATCTTTAAAAGCTATTATCCTGTTGTCAAAATCTATATGTCTATAAATGCCAGTATCAAGTACGGCAACACCAATATTTTTTTTATTCATAAATATTTATCCTTTTTATAAAATTAGAAAGTCCTTATATATTTATTTTATTCTGTATAGACTTAAAAGTTCTGATTATGCGTATATGTGTTTATGAGAGGAGTTTTATATAACAGACATGAGATATCAGCAAAATTTAAAAATTATAAGCTAAGCTAATTGTTTGCTTTTTAACACAATATAATATATAATGTATTAACACTTAATTCATTTTTGAAGGTTTTATGTGAATATCGTGAAGAATTGAGAGGTTTGTGATATGGAAAAGAAAAGAATAGTAGTTGCTTTGGGAAGAAATTCATTTGGAGTTACATTTCCAGAACAGCAGACTAATGTAAAAAAAGCAGCAAAAGCTGTTGCTGATCTTGTAGAGGCAAAGTATCAGGTAGTTATTACACATAGTAATGGACCACAGATTGGCATGATTCAGACTGCTATGACAGAGTTTGCAAGACTTGAGCCAGAAGACAGAACAGTTGCACCTATGTCAGTATGTGGAGCTATGAGTGAAGGATATATAGGATATGATCTTCAGAATGCCATAAGGGAAGAACTTCTTAACAGAGGTATATATAAGACGGTTTCTACTATAATTACACAGGTAAGAGTTGATCCTTTTGATATAGCATTTTCTGAGCCATCTAAGATAATAGGAAGATATATGACAAAGGCTGAGGCCGAGGCTGAGGAAGATAAAGGCAATTATGTAATAGAAGAAGAACCAGGAAAGTTCAGAAGAATCATTGCATCACCTATGCCTATAGATATATATGAAATAGATGCAGTTAAGGCACTTCTTGATGCTGACCAGGTGGTTATAGCTGCAGGTGGTGGTGGAATTCCAGTGTTACAGCAGGGTTCTCATCTTAAGGGAGCGTCAGCTATCATAGAAAAAGATTATACAGCTGCTAAGTTAGCTGAACTTGTAGGAGCTGAAACACTTCTTTTCCTTACAGCTTATGATAGATTAACAATAGGTAAAGGGACAGCTGATGAGAAAGAGTTTGATAAAGTGACAGCAACAGAGCTTCATCAGTACATTAAGGCTGGACATTTCCCAGCTAAAACAACATTCCCTAAGGTAGATGCATCTATAAGATTTGTTACAGCAGATTCTGATAGAAAAGCAGTTATAGCCAACCTTGAAAAAGCAAAGGAAGGACTTGCAGGTAAAACTGGAACTACAATAACTGCATAATTATTATACTGACATAAAATATATCAAAAAATATTTACATGACAGCAAAAATCTAACGGATTACAACAAAACAACAACAACATACAACATCCCCCAATAATCCCCCCAAAAATGTGCTACAATGTGCGTAAGCATTGAGCCGTGCCAGACTTAATTCCAAACCAGAACTGTGCTTGCACAAAGTTCTGGTTTAGAATTAAGTCTGATAGGGCGAAAGCCCGACAGTCCAAGAGAGCGAAGCTCACTTGGACATGCACGGCTTATATTTTATTATTGGGAGGTGTTTTTTTGTTATTATTTAATTTACAAAAGAGATGGGCTGAGGTGGATAGTCTTATGGAACATCTTGATAGTATGGGGATGGATGTATGCAATGTTTACAAAGGACAGAATGTGACAGATGATATATGGGATCTTAGCATTGAAGAAACAAAGAAGTTATTTATAAAGCATAGATATATAGTAATTGTTATATCGGATGAACTGTTTTTAAGCGTAAGTGCTCTTTATTATATTGAACTTGCCAGAAAGCTTCATAAGAAGGGGTTAATAAAGGTATATGTTGTTAATAATATGCCACATGAAGCATATCCATCAAGATGCAGCTGGCTTTCAGATGCAGTTGCCATAAAGAATTCTTCTAATATAGCTGATGAAAAAACTTATGCATATGCGATGGATATTTTTCTTGGTGTAACGAGTGATATTTTTAACATGGAGTCGTAAAATATTTATAATATTATTAGTGCTTGCTTTTAATTCGTTTACCATATATAATTGTTATGTTTTAGTATTGTGGCTTATTATGTTTAGACGATATAAGTGTTGAAATTACTCTTAATGTCCATATAATCAGATATGATTATAACTACCAGGAATAAATATGGTAGTCCACAATATAAATGAACTGGTTAAGTTAACCATTAATGGAGGAATGATTTAATGATTAGTGCAAACAACGTAACACTTCGTATAGGTAAAAAGGCCCTTTTTGAAGATGTAAATATTAAGTTTACAGAAGGAAACTGTTATGGACTTATAGGTGCCAACGGTGCTGGTAAGTCAACATTTTTAAAGATTCTTACAGGTCAGATTGAACCAAGTAAGGGAGATGTAACTATAACACCAGGTCAGAGATTATCTTTCCTTGAACAGGATCACTTTAAATATGATGATTATACAGTTCTTGATACAGTTATTATGGGTAATACAAGACTTTATGAAATAATGAAAGAAAAAGAGGCTATATACGCCAAGGAAGATTTCACAGAAGAGGATGGTAATAAGGCAAGTGAGCTTGAAGCAGAATTCGCTGATATGAACGGATGGGAAGCAGAATCAGATGCTGCACAGCTGCTTAACGGACTTGGCATTACTACAGATCTTCATTATAAGAATATGTCAGAACTAAATGGTAGTGAGAAGGTTAAGGTTCTTCTTGCTAAGGCACTTTTTGGTAATCCAGATATTCTTTTACTTGATGAGCCTACTAACCACCTTGATCTTGATGCTATAGCATGGCTTGAGGAGTTCCTTATTAACTTTGAGAATACTGTTATAGTTGTATCACATGACAGATATTTCCTTAACAAAGTATGTACACAGATAGCAGATATTGATTATGCCAAGATTCAGCTTTATGCAGGTAACTATGATTTCTGGTATGAATCAAGCCAGCTCATCATTAAGCAGATGAAGGAAGCTAACAAGAAAAAGGAAGAAAAGATTAAGGAACTTCAGGACTTTATCCAGAGATTCTCTGCTAATGCATCTAAGTCTAAGCAGGCTACATCGCGTAAGAGAGCATTAGAGAAGATTGAACTTGATGAGATAAGACCATCAAGTAGAAAGTATCCATATATAGATTTCAGACCATCAAGAGAGATTGGTAATGAAGTACTTACAGTAGAAGGTATATCTAAGACGATAGATGGAGTTAAGGTTCTTGATAATATATCATTTATAGTAAACAGGGAAGATAAGATTGCATTTGTTGGTTCTAATGAGCTTGCAACAACAACATTGTTCAACATTATTACTGGTAATATGGAGCCTGATGAAGGATCTTATAAGTGGGGTGTTACAACTTCACAGGCATATTTCCCTAAGGACAGCGCAGCAGAGTTTAACAGAGAAGATACTATAGTTGAATGGCTTACACAGTATTCACCAGATCCAGATCCAACATATGTAAGAGGTTTCCTTGGACGTATGCTTTTTGCTGGTGATGATGGTGTTAAGAAAGTTAAGGTACTTTCAGGTGGAGAAAAGGTAAGATGTCTTATATCAAAGATGATGATTATGGGTTCTAATGTACTTATATTTGATGATCCTACTAATCATCTTGATATGGAATCAATTACAGCACTTAACAACGGACTTATTAAGTTCCCTGGTGTTGCACTTTTTACATCTCATGACCATCAGTTTATACAGACAACAGCTAATCGTATTATGGAGATAGTTCCATCGGGACAGCTTATTGATAAGATTACAACATATGATGAATATCTTGAAAGTGATGACATGGCAAGAAAGCGTCAGGGTTTTGCTGAGGCTGCCAGTGATGATGAAGACTAAGACTAAGCAGTGATTCTTAAGCAATACATGAAATTATGAACAGAAAGATGTCACATACCAATGATCCATGATGTATGGGTACGTTAGTATATGTGGCATCTTTCTTGCGTTAAAATAATGGAAATGTTATACTAAATAAGTTATAGATTAAAACACATTAGATTAGAGATGTGTATAAGATTATGATGGAGGATTTGGAAAATTATGGCTTCAAACACTAAGAAGAGCAGAAGTCAAGGCAATAATAGAACATCAAAGAGTAAAACTTCTAAAACAACTGGAGCAAGAACATCAAACGCCAGCAGAACTCCGTCAAAAAAGAGTTCCACAAAGAAGGGTACAGGTACTGCATCACAGCAGCCACAACCACAGAATAATGCATTAAGAGATGAGATAATCTTATTATTAGCATTTGCATGTACAATAATTTTATTATTAAGTAATTTTAATATGGCTGGTATGGTAGGACAGTCAATTAAGTGGTTTATGTTCGGACTGTTTGGTATAGCTGCGTATATAATTCCATTTATAGTAGCAGGAAGTATATTGTTTATGCTTGCTAACAAGGACATAATAGGTGTCATGCGTATTAAAGCTGCAGCAGTTTATGTCTTATCCGTGATAACAGCAGCAATATGGCAGAGAATGACTAACAAACCAGATATCAGGGATTCCGTTGGTTCATATTTTACATATTGTTCAGAGCATAAAACAGGCGGTGGTCTGTTTGGAGGGATTTTATGTAAGATACTAAGTCCGCTTGGTATGGCAGGAACTATGGTGATTTTGATTATTCTTGCAATAATATGTGTTATATTGATAACAGAAAAATCATTTATAGGTGGACTAAGGAATGGTGGACACAGGCTTGTAAAAGAAGCAAGAGAAGATTATTCTGCATATAGGGAACATTCTTCAATGAGCAGGAAAGACAGCGGTATGAGTGATGAAGAATATCGTGCTATGAGAGAGAATGAAAAGCATCAGGCAAGAATAAGAAGATTAGAAAAAAAAGAGCAGATCATAGCAGCTAAAAAAGCTAAAGAAGAGGCTATGGCTAATGCGCGTATGAATAATGTTGTAAGAGGAGTGACTAAAGATCTTACAATACAGGATACACAGCCAGAGACAGCTAATCAGGATATAGATATACATGAAATACAGCCTGTAGCCAATGATGATGATGTGTATATGGATGATATATATGATCCACTGATCATACCAGAAAAGCATAACAACATAAACAGAACTTCTGATATATGGGAAGTGCATAGTGACAGGCAGGATAACGATAATACAGCTTTGGATCATGGTATGTCATATGATGAAACAATAAGTACAAGAGAAGACGATTACGAAGAACATGATACAGAATATCCGGATGAAAAAGAGAAGGAACTGACAGAATATGATCCCGAGGTATCGGAGGAATACAATGCTGATATATATGACACAGCGGATGAAGGAAATATATATAATGAAAAAAATGCATATAATGATGCAGATGCATATGATACCGAAGAGATATGCGATACAGCAGATGATATAAATCATGATGAGAATATAACATCGTATGATAATGAGGAAGTAAGCAGTGCAGTAAGCACACAACATAATAAGCAGGCTGTTTCACAAAAAACTGCCAGCAATATTATGCCAGAAGCTGCAAGGCATGTCAGGGAATATAAGTTTCCACCTGTGAGTCTGCTTAACAGAAACACAAAGTCATCATCTGCTAATCTTGAACGCGAAAACAGAAATACAGCAATCACGCTTAAGCAGACACTCCAGAATTTCGGTGTTAAGGTAGATATAACAGATATAAGCTGTGGACCTGCGGTTACAAGATATGAATTAAAACCAGAGCTTGGTGTTAAGGTGAGTAAGATAGTTTCGCTTGCAGATGATATTAAACTAAGTCTGGCAGCTGCGGACATAAGAATAGAAGCTCCTATTCCAGGTAAGTCGGCTATTGGTATTGAGGTTCCTAACAAGGAAGCCGGCAGTGTGTATTTAAGAGAACTTATTGAAAATGAAGCATTTAAGAATAACCAATCTAAGATTTCATTTGCAGCTGGAAAGGATATAGCTGGCAAGACGATAGTAGCAGATATAGCTAAAATGCCTCATCTTCTTATTGCAGGAGCAACAGGTTCAGGTAAATCAGTATGTATAAATACAATCATCATGAGTATTTTATATAAAGCAAGACCAGATGAAGTTAAAATGATCATGGTGGATCCTAAGGTAGTTGAGCTTAGTACATATAACGGAATACCACATCTTCTTCTCCCTGTTGTCACAGATCCTAAGAAGGCTGCAGGCGCACTTAACTGGGCAGTCAACGAGATGACGAAACGATATAAGCTTTTTGCTGATATGGGAGTACGTAATCTTAAAGGATATAATGATGCAGTCGGAAAGATGGATGTTAAGGAAGGAGAGGCCCCTGTTGAAAAACTACCTCAGATAGTTATAATTGTTGATGAACTTGCGGATCTTATGATGGTTGCACCAGGAGAAGTGGAAGATGCTATATGCAGGCTTGCACAGCTTGCAAGGGCAGCGGGCATACATATGGTTATTGCAACGCAGAGGCCATCCGTTAACGTAATTACGGGACTTATCAAGGCTAATGTTCCATCAAGGATCGCATTTTCGGTATCATCAGGTGTTGATTCCAGAACTATTCTGGATATGAATGGAGCTGAAAAACTTCTTGGTAAAGGAGATATGCTGTACTTCCCATCTAACATTCCTAAGCCTATAAGAGTGCAGGGAGCCTTTGTATCGGATGAAGAAGTATCAAGAGTTGTTGATTTTCTTAAGGAAAATATGACAGAGGAAGCACAATATGATGAGAGCATAGCAGAAACTGTTGCACAAAAGACATCAGATAGTGCTGCTGTTGACAGGCAGGATGATAAAGATACCCTGTTTGAGGATGCAGGAAGGTTTGTTATAGAAAGAGAAAGAGGCTCTATAGGTATGCTGCAAAGACAGTTTAAGATAGGCTTTAACAGGGCAGGAAGAATCATGGATCAGCTTTCAGATGCAGGTGTAGTAGGACCTGAGATAGGAACAAAGCCAAGAAAAGTTCTTATGGATAAGGAAGAGTTTGAGGCCTATATAAATAGTGCAGGTTCATGAGTGCAGGGTAAATAAAGAGTAATACATGCTATAATAAGCACAAAAGAAATAAACTAAAAAGAAAACATATACTTTGTGGGTGTCACATATGACACGGAAAGGATAAAGACATGGCAGTAAAGAGTGATATCGAAATCGCACAGGAAGCAAAATTATTAAATATTAAGGATGTAGCGGCTAAGGTAGGAGTTACAGAGGATGAGCTTGAAATGTATGGTAAATATAAGGCCAAGTTATCTGATGAACTTATACACAGGGTTGAAAACAAAGAAGATGGAAAGCTTGTTCTTATAACAGCTATCAATCCAACTCCAGCAGGTGAAGGAAAGACTACTATAAGTCTTGGACTTACAGAAGCCTTATGTCAGAGAGGAGTTAATGCAATAGCTGCATTAAGAGAACCATCACTTGGACCATGTTTTGGCATAAAGGGTGGAGCAGCAGGAGGCGGATATGCACAGGCTGTTCCAATGGAGGATCTTAATCTGCATTTTACGGGTGATTTCCATGCCATAACATCAGCTAATAATCTTTTAGCAGCCATGTTAGATAATCATATCCATCAGGGTAATGCACTTGGCATAGATACTAAGCGTATTGTCTGGAAAAGATGTATGGATATGAATGACAGAACGTTAAGAAATATCGTTATAGGACTTGGCGATAAGCCAAATGGTGTTGTAAGAGAAGATCATTTTATTATAACAGTTGCATCAGAAATCATGGCTATATTATGTCTTGCAGAAGACATGAAGGATTTAAAAGAAAGACTTTCAAAGATAATAGTTGCATATAATTATGCAGGAGAACCAGTAACAGCATCTGATCTTAAAGCAACAGGAGCTATGGCAGCCCTTTTAAAGGATGCTATAAAGCCTAATATGATACAGACACTCGAAGGTACACCAGTGCTTGTACATGGAGGACCATTTGCTAACATAGCCCATGGCTGTAACTCAGTAAGAGCAACTAAGCTTGCTATGAAGCTTGCAGATGTGGCAGTTACAGAGGCTGGTTTCGGAGCTGATCTTGGAGCTGAGAAGTTCTTTGATATAAAGTGTAGAAAAGCAGGACTTAAACCAGCGGCAACAGTTATTGTAGCAACAGTTAAGGCATTAAAATACAATGGTGGTGTTCCTAAGGCTGAACTTGGAAAAGAAAATATGGAAGCCTTAAAGAAGGGTATAGTTAACCTTGATAAGCATATCGAGAATGTGCATAAGTATGGAGTACCTGTTATTGTAACATTGAATTCATTTATTACAGATACACAGGAAGAATATGAATTCATTAAAAAACACTGTGAAGATTTAGGATGTGAGTTCGCACTCTCAAATGTATGGGCTAAAGGCGGAGAAGGCGGACAGGAGCTTGCTGATAAGGTGCTTAAGACTTTAGAAAACAAGAAGAGTGATTTTAAACCATTATATGAGGATGAACTTCCACTTGAAGATAAAATATTAAAGATTGCAAAAGAAATATATGGTGCTGATGGTGTAACATATGATGCCAAGGCTAAAAAAGAGCTTGATCATATTACACAGATGGGATTTGGCAGCTTCCCAGTATGTATGGCTAAGACACAGTATTCACTTTCTGATGATGCGGCTAAGCTTGGAAGACCAGAAGGCTTTACTATCAATATAAGAGAGGTATATGTTGATGCAGGTGCAGGCTTTGTGGTTGCGCTTACAGGAAAGGTGCTTACTATGCCAGGTTTACCTAAGGTACCAGCAGCGGAAGGTATAGACTATGATGAAAAAGAAGAAAGAATAACAGGATTATTCTAATTGGCAGATATGATGTTGAATGTTTATCGGGAGGACTAATTATGCAGCTTAAGAATATATTGGACATATGTGCGGATAATGAAATAGAAAAGTTTGAATATACATTATTAAAGGGCAGTGTTGATACAGATGTTACCGGTATTGCATCAGATTCAAGAAAAGTAACAGACGGTGGAATATTTGTATGTATTGTAGGAGCAGTGAGTGACGGACATAAGTATATAGGGCAGATTAAGGATAAGGCAGCTGTCATAGTTGTACAGAAGGGCTCTGATTATGAGGTTCCATCTGGTGATGTTACGTTAATAGAATGTGATAACACAAGACTTGCACTTGCACTTATGTCAGCTGCATTTTATGGTAATCCTGACAAGAAGCTGTTCACTATAGGTATTACTGGAACGAAGGGTAAGACAACTACAACTTATATGATCAAGAATGTTTTATGTGAATGTGGAATAAAAACAGGTCTTATAGGAACTATAGAAACTGTGATAGGTGATGAAACGATTCCTTCATGTAATACAACGCCAGAGTCTCTACAGATCCATGAAACATTCCGTAAGATGGTTGATGCAGGCTGCAAGGCTGTGGTTATGGAGGTCTCTTCACAGGGACTTAAGCTTGATAGAACAGCTGGTATTATGTTTGATATAGGTGTGTTTACTAATCTTGAACCAGACCATATAGGACCTGATGAGCATGCTTCGTTTGAAGAATATCTTGAATGTAAGGCTAAACTTTTTAAGCAATGCAGGACAGGAATAGTGAATGCTGATGATAAGCATACGAAAGATATATTAAAGAATTCTATATGTATGACAGAAAGCTATGGAGTGTCAGAGGCAGCAGACATAAGGGCTGTGGATGTTAAGCTGCTTCATGAACCGGGAAAGATTGGCCTTACATATAAGTGTCAGGGACTTATCAATATGGACGTTGCATTATCACTTCCTGGAATGTTTTCAGTATATAATTCGTTATGTGCAATAGCAGTTACAAGGCATTTTAACGTGGATAAGGATATAGTTGAAAATGTGTTAAAGGATGTAAAGGTAAAGGGAAGAATAGAACTTGTAAAAGTTTCTGATAAATTCACACTTATGATAGATTATGCACACAACACCATGTCACTTGAAAGTATTCTTAAAACATTAAAAGAATACAATCCACACAGACTTATCTGTCTTTTTGGATGCGGTGGAAACCGTTCAAGGGAGAGAAGGTTTGAGATGGGTGAAGTATCAGGAAAATATGCAGATCTTACTGTAATAACGTCAGATAATCCAAGATTTGAGGAGCCAGAAGCTATTATGGAGGATATCAAGACAGGTATAAGTAAAACTGATGGTAAACATATTGATATAGTAGATAGAAAAGAAGCTATAAAATATGTTATTGAGCATGGAGAACCAGGAGATATTATAGTACTTGCAGGTAAGGGACATGAAGATTATCAGGAAATAAAAGGTGTTAAGTATCCAATGGATGAGAGAGTGCTTATAGCTGAAGTACTTGATGAATTAAAGGAGAAAAATGTACGCTGATATTATAATTGATATATCACATGAACAGCTTGATAAAACATTTCAGTATGCAATACCCCCTGAACTAGAAGGCATATTAGAGATAGGCAGTGTGGTAAGAGTTCCTTTTGGCAAAGGAAACAGGCAACTGACAGGTTATGTTATTTCAATGACACAGGAGCCTTCTTATGATGTTAACAGGATTAAATTCATAGAAGGTATAGCTGACAAACGTGTCAATGCAGCAACAGATATGATCAAGCTGGCTTTCTGGTTAAAGACTCATTATGGTTGTACCATGAACCAGGCATTAAAGACAGTTATTCCTGTTAAAGATAAGATAAATCAGAAGGTTAAGAGGGCAGTGTGTCTTAATATAGATGAAGATAAGGCAAGAGAGCTTCTTTTGATATATAAAAAAAAGGCAAAGGCTAAGCACAGGCTTTTAGAAGCGCTTATAGAAGAGCCTGTTATAGATAGTGAGATAGTAAGAAGTAAGCTTAATATATCTTCATCCACGGTAAAAGCTATGGAAGAGGATAAGGTTATCATCGTTAAAACAGAGGAATATTATCGAAATCCTGTTTCTGATAAAAAAGTGTTTGGCAAGGATGTAGTGCTTAACGAGGAACAAAGAGCAGCGGTACAAAGTATCATAGCTGATTATAATAACAGGATTTATAAAACTTATCTTATACATGGTGTGACTGGAAGTGGTAAGACTGAGGTATACATGGATGTTATAGAGCATGTTATAGCCAGCGGAAGACAGGTTATTATGCTTATACCCGAGATTGCACTTACTTTTCAGACTGTACAAAGATTCTATCACAGATTTGGAGACAAGGTTTCTATTATTAATTCACGTATGTCTAAGGGTGAAAGATATGATCAGTTTTTACGTGCACTAAAAGGTGAGGTAAGTATAATGATAGGACCAAGATCAGCACTTTTTACACAGTTTCCTAATCTTGGCCTTATTGTTATAGATGAGGAACATGAAGGCGCTTATAGATCTGAACAGCTTCCAAGATATCATGCGGTTGAAACTGCCATACATATAGCAAAGGAACATAATGCATCGGTTATACTTGGTTCAGCGACTCCATCTATAGATAGCTTTTACAGGGCTAAAAACGGTGAGTTTAAGCTGCTTACATTAAAAAACAGGGCAGGAAAAAGTGAATTGCCACAGGTATATATATCGGATATGAGAAAAGAACTGAAGTCTGGTAACAGAACTATATTTTCTCTAAAGCTTCAGGAGCTTATACGTGACCGGCTCGATAAGAAAGAACAGATAATGTTGTTCCTTAATAAACGTGGAACAGCTGGATTCGTATCATGCAGAGCCTGTGGATATGTCTGTAAGTGTCCACATTGTGATGTTTCCATGACTGCACATCGTAACGGAAGGCTTGTATGTCATTACTGTGGTTATGAAACACCGCAGGTTAAGATATGTCCGGAATGTGGTTCAAGATATATATCAGGCTTTAAGGCAGGAACAGAGGCTGTTGAAGATGCAGTACATAAGATGTTTCCGGATGCAACAGTATTGCGTATGGATTTGGATACGACCAAAGGAAAAGATGGACATGAACATATATTGAATGCATTTGCAACACAGCAGGCAGACGTTCTTGTAGGAACGCAGATGATAGTCAAGGGACATGATTTTCCAAAGGTTACACTTGTTGGTATAGTTGCAGCAGATATGTCACTTTATTCAGGCGATTACAGGGCAGTTGAAAGAACATTCCAGCTTGTAACCCAGGCAGCCGGCAGGGCTGGAAGAGGTGTAAGAAGGGGCGAAGTGGTTATACAGACGTATTCACCAGATAATTATGGTATAATATGTGCAGCCAGCCAGGATTACACAGGCTTCTATGATAAAGAAATAGCATATAGAAAAATGCTTTCATATCCACCTGTAAGTAATATGATTAAAATAAATATCAGTTCAGAAGATGAGAATAAGCTTTTGAAAGCTGCAGAAAATATAAAGCAGCTGCTTGATAAAAAGACAGCAGGGCTTTCAGATAATATAAAGCTTCTTGGCCCATCGAATGCACCTATATATAAAATAAGTGATGTATACACTAAAATAATATATTTAAGAAGTGCTGATTTTAGCAGGCTTTCATATCTTATGGACTGCATAGATAAATACATACAGGATAATGATATGTTTAAAAATATAAGCATCCAGTATGATGTTAACTAGTACATCGTTTCGAAAACGATGTACCAGATATTTACAACAATTAATGATTATAAATAATGTTAAAACGGAGGAATAATAATGGCGATAAGAAATATAAGAACTCTTGGTGATGAGATACTAAGAAAAAAGGCAAAAGAAATAACAGAAATGACACCAAGAATACAGGAACTTATTGATGATATGTTTGAGACAATGTATGATGCGAATGGTGTTGGACTTGCAGCACCACAGGTTGGCATAAGAAAAAGACTGGTTGTTATTGATTGTGGCGATGACCCAATAGTACTCATTAACCCAGTAGTGCTTGAAACAAGCGGTTCACAGACAGGACAGGAAGGCTGTCTTAGTGTTCCAGGTAAATCAGGTATAGTTACAAGACCATCATATGCTAAGGTAAAGGCACTTAATGAAGATATGGAGGAGATTATTGTTGAAGGTGAAGAACTTCTTGCAAGATGTCTGCTCCATGAGATAGATCATCTTGATGGAATAATGTATGTTGATAAGGTTGAGGGAAAGCTGCTTGATACTGAAATGGAGGATGAAGAATAGTGAAGGTTATATTTATGGGGACGCCTGACTTTGCGGTCGGCACACTTAAAGCACTTGTAGAAGCAGGACATGAGGTGGCAGCAGTAGTAACACAGCCAGACAAACCAAAGGGAAGAAGCAAAGAGCTTGTGTTTTCACCTGTTAAGCAGGAGGCTGTAAAGCTTGGGATAGAAGTGCTGCAGCCAGAAAAAGCAAGAAATGAAGAGTTTATAGAAAAGCTAAGAACATATAATGCAGATATATTTGTAGTTGTTGCTTTTGGACAGCTGCTTCCAAAAAGTATAATAGATATGCCACGCTTTGGATGTGTAAATGTACATGCATCATTACTTCCAGAATATAGAGGTGCATCTCCTATACAGTGGGCAGTTATAGATGGATGTGAATATTCAGGTGTCACGACTATGAAGATGGATGAAGGACTTGATACAGGTGATATTCTTCTTGTTAAAAAAGTGAAGCTTGATAAGAAAGAAACAGGTGGAAGCCTTTTTGACAGATTAAGCATAGTTGGTGCAGAGCTGCTTATAGAAACATTGAAAGGACTTGAAGAGGGGACAATAACGCCAGTAAAACAGGATGATTCAAAAAGTTCATATGTAACGATGTTGAAGAAGTCTATGGGTGAGCTTGATTTTAGTAAGCCAGCACATGATATAGAATGTCTTATAAGAGGACTTAATCCATGGCCAAGTGCGTATACACATTACAATGGTAAAATGTTAAAAATATGGGATGCAGATGTTATACATAACATATCAGATATAGCTGATTCATCTAAGTTTAATGATATAGAGCAGGAAATACAATGTGATGCCAGCATCGCACCTGCAACTGTATGCTATGTAGATAAAAAAAGACTTATAGTTAAATGCGGAGTTGATTATTTAAGTCTCAATGAAGTACAGCTTGAAGGCAAGAAAAGGATGAAAACAGATGCATTTTTACTTGGCTGCAGGGTTGAAGCAGGAACGGTTTTTGGTGCAGATTAGTATAGGATGTTTAATACTACTATGAAAGGGCATATTTTATATGGAAGTTAACTTAAGGGCAGTAGTGCTTGATATACTTACGGAGATAGAGAAAGAAGGAGAATTTTCCCACATAACTATTAATAATGCTCTCTCAAAGTATCAGTATCTGGACAGAGCACAAAGAGCATTTATAAACAGACTTGCATTAGGTACTATTGAATGCAGGATAGAGCTTGACTACATAATTAATCAGTTTTCTAAAACACCTGTTAATAAAATGAAACCAGTAATAAGGCGTATTATGAGAATGGCAGTATACCAGCTTATATACATGGAGAATATACCTGATTCAGCAGCCTGTAATGAGGCGGTAAAGCTTGCAGCTAAAAGAGGTTTTACAGGACTTAAGGGCTTTGTTAACGGAGTACTAAGAAATATATCACGTAACAAAGAAAATATAGTATATCCAGATATGGTACAGGAACCACAAAAATATCTGTCGGTGAAATATTCAATGCCTGAATGGATAATAAATATGTGGATGGAATACATGTCTTATGAAGATGTTAAGAGTATTCTTGCTGGTATGAAAAAAGATAAAAAGACATATATCAGATGTAATACATTAAAGGGTGGCGTTAAACACATAAAGGATGTGTTAGAGAAAGAGGGAGTTACAGTTAATGCTGTCCCTGACATACCATATGCATATGAAATATCAGGATATGATCATCTAACGGCACTTGAAAGCTTTAATGAAGGATTGTATCAGATACAGGATATAAGTTCAATGGCAGCAGGAGAGTATGTTTTGCCCTCAATAGACAGCCTCATAGTAGATGTGTGTGCTGCACCTGGTGGAAAGTCGGTAAATGCAGCACTGAAGGCAGTGGAATCTGCATATGCGAATATAAAAGATATTCCTGATGATGGTGTTGAAGAAAATATCATTAAAAGCATAACAGGAAGAGTTATATCAAGAGATGTATCCGATTATAAAGTATCATTAATAGATGATAATATAGAAAGACTTGGAATATCTAATATAGATGTCCAGGTATATAATGCATTAGATAAGGATGATAGTCTTGTTGGAAAAGCTGATATAGTAATAGCCGACCTTCCTTGTTCAGGACTTGGAATCATGGGACGTAAGCCTGATATAAGATATAATATAAGTCCTGAAAAAATATCTGATATAATCAGGCTTCAAAGAGATATACTAGAGGTTGTAAGCATGTATGTAAAGCCAGGTGGTACACTTGTGTATAGTACATGTACTATTAACCGGTCAGAAAATGAGGATAATGCAGACTGGATATGCACAAGCCTTGGTTTTACCAGGGATGGAGAGTATGTTCAGATGCTGCCATCACCTGATAAGGATAATGATGGCTTTTTTGTTGCAAGGCTAATAAAAAACAGTTAATGCACACAGAAATGAGGTATATATGGAAAAAATTGATATAAAGTCGCTTAACTATGATGAACTGGCAGATTATATTGTCAGCATTGGTGAAAAAAAGTTCAGGGCGGCACAGTTATATTCATGGATGCATGAAAAACTTGCCTGTAGTTATGATGAGATGACTAATATATCAGATAAGTTAAAGAAAGTTCTAAAAGAAAATACTTTGTATACATGTCTTGAACCAGTAAGGGTACAGGAGTCCCAAATAGATGGTACAAAGAAATACCTTTTCAGATTATATGATGGTAATCTTATAGAAAGTGTATTTATGAGGTATCATCATGGCAATTCAGTATGTATATCTTCACAGGTAGGATGTAAAATGGGATGCAGATTCTGTGCATCAACACTTAATGGATGTGTAAGAAATCTTGAACCATCAGAGATGCTTGATCAGATATACAGAATACAGAGTCTTACAGGTGAACGTGTAAGTAATATAGTTATTATGGGCTCTGGTGAGCCTATGGACAACTATGATAATGTTGTAAAGTTTCTTGGACTTATAAACAGTGATAAAGGACTTAATATAAGTCAGAGAAATATCACTGTTTCAACATGTGGGTTAGTGCCAAGGATAAAACAGTTAGCAGAACTTAAATTGCAGATAACACTGGCTATATCGCTTCATGCACCAAACGACGAACTAAGAAAAACGATGATGCCTATAGCTTATACATATAGTATAGAACAGATTATGGATGCATGCAGATACTATCTTTCACAGACAGCAAGAAGAATATCCTTTGAGTATAGCCTTGTTAAAGGAGTGAATGATTCGCCAGAGTGTGCAAGGCAGCTTATAAAGCTTGTTCATGGTATGAACTGTCATATTAATCTTATTCCGGTTAATCCTATTAAGGAAAGAGATTATGAGCAGTCTGAAAAGAATTCAATACATAATTTTAAAGAAATACTAGAAAAGGCAGGGGTGAATGTCACTATAAGACGTGAAATGGGACGAGATATAGATGGTGCCTGCGGGCAGCTAAGACAGAATCATATAGAAGGAATGTTATAGACATATTTTAAATAATTATAAAAGCGGTTGAAATATATCGCTTTTTTTGGATGTTTATGATAAAATGCTACTGTTCGGGGTCGTGATTTACAGATTGTGTATAAAAGGCTGCTGAACTATATGGGAGATTTTTTCCTGTAATGTTAAAAGTATATAGGCATATACTTATTGAAAAGAGAATGGAGAGAGAGATGAACGCATTTGCAAAGACGGATGTTGGAATTGAAAGAGCCGTCAATCAGGATTATGTCTATACAAAGCTTGATAATATAGGGTGTCTGCCAAACATTTTTGTTGTTGCTGATGGCATGGGTGGTCACAAGGCTGGAGATATGGCATCAAAATATACAGTAGATACACTTATTGAGTTATTAAAGCAATCAGCAGGTATGGATCCGCTTGATGCGGTTGATGATAATATTAAGCTTGTTAATACGCTGCTTTTAAAGAAAGCAGGAGAGTCAGAAGAGTATGAAGGAATGGGAACAACCCTTGTAGTTGCCAGTATTTTTGGAAGCACTTTAAGAGTTGCTAACGTAGGTGACAGCAGACTTTATGTTATAGGAGAAGATATAACACAGATAACAAGGGATCATTCGCTTGTTGAAGAGATGGTACAGCTTGGCCAGATAGACAGAAAAGCAGCAAGAACACATGAGAAAAAGAACTACATAACCAGGGCAATCGGTGGATGTGAGACTGTGGAGGCAGAAATGTTTTCAGTGGATCTTAACGATAATGATATTATTCTTATGTGCTCAGATGGGCTTACTAATATGCTTGAAGATTCAGAGATATTTCACATTGTCAAAGAAAGCGCTGATATTAAAACAGCAGCTGACAGCCTTGTTAAAAAGGCTAATTATAATGGTGGCAAAGATAATATATCAGTAGTATTGATTGAACCATAAGTTGGAAAGGTAAAGAATCATGTTAAGAGAAGGAATGTTTTTAGCCGACAGATATGAAATAATTGAACAGATAGGTACGGGTGGAATGGCTGATGTTTATAAAGCCAAGTGTCATAAGCTTAACAGATATGTTGCTATTAAGGTTATGAAATCTGAATTCAGCCAGGATAAGACATTTGTCAGCAAGTTCTGGGCAGAGGCACAGTCAGCGGCAGGACTTGTCAATCCTAATGTTGTCAATGTATATGATGTTGGCGTTGAGAATGGAATATATTATATTGTTATGGAACTTGTGGAGGGCATAACTCTTAAGAAATATATAGAGAAGAGAGGCAGGCTTCCATATAAAGAGGCTGTCAGCATAGCAATACAGGTTGCTAATGGTATGGATGCAGCACATAAGCACAATATTGTCCACAGAGATATTAAGCCACAGAATATTATTATCTCAAAAGAGGGCAAAGTAAAGGTTACAGATTTTGGAATAGCTAAGGTTGCATCATCAGCTACTATTAACACATCAGCATCTATGGGTTCAGTGCATTATATTTCGCCTGAGCAGGCAAGAGGTGGCTATTCAGATGAGAGAAGTGATATATATTCACTTGGTATAACTCTTTTTGAAATGCTCACAGGAACAGTGCCTTTTGATGGTGATTCAGCAGTATCAGTAGCTGTCCAGCATATACAGGATAGTATACCACTGCCTTCACAGCTTGTAGAAGGTGTACCTGTAAGTGTAGATAAGATTGTGCTTAAGTGTACGCAGAAAAAGACAGATAGAAGATATCAGTCAGCAGAAGAACTGATAGTTGACCTTAAAAAGTCACTTGTTATGCCAGATGAAGATTTTGTCAGAATGGGTTCTGCATATGATAGTGTATTAAAGAAGGATGAAGAAGAATATAATCCAGATGATGATGAACTTCTTACTGAAAGTGCAGGACATGATTTGGATGATGATAACGATGATACAGATGATGAGCTTCTTGAGAATGATTCAGATAAGGATGAAGATATAGATGATGAGAGAAATGATAAGCTTGAGCTTGTTATGAAATGCATAGGTATCGGTATTGCAGTTATTATACTTATGATAACTATATTTGTAGTTATCAAGCTTGTAGGAAATGGCAAAAATACAGCAAAAAATAATAAAAACTCAGTAGAAGCAACAACTGTTAATACAGCTAATAACAATTCATCAGATATGGTAGAAGTTCCGGCAGTTGTTGGTATGACAAAGGAGGATGCTATCAAGGCACTTAACAAGCTTGGGCTTGGATATAAGGCTGTTACACAAAGCTCTGATACGGTTGCAGAGGATTGTGTTATAAGCCAGGGCAATGTAGGCGGTTCAAAGGTAGAAAAGAATTCACAGATAGTACTTACTATAAGTACAGGTAAAGAAAACAAAGAAGTGACAGTGCCTAACGTAAAGGGAAAGTCAGAGCAGGAAGCTAAGGAAGCTATTGAAGCAGCTAATCTTGTGGCTTCTGTAGATTATCAGTATAGTGATTCAGTTGAAGCTGGTAATGTTATAAAATATAGTCCTTCAGGTTCAGTAGCAGAAGGTTCTACAGTAACTATACATGTAAGCCGTGGAAAGAAGGTAACTAATGTATCAGTTCCTAATGTACTTGGAATGTCAGAAAGTCTTGCAAGCCAGACACTTGATTCTGCTAATCTTAAGGTTACAGTCAAGTATGAAACATCATCTAAGGCAGAATATGGAACAGTTACATCACAGACACCTTATTCAGCAGGCGATTCTGTACCATCAGGAACAACTATTACTATATATGTAAGCCATTATCAGCAGACAGCACAGCAGACAACAACAGCTGCTAATAACAAAAACAATAATGGCAATTCAAACAATAGTTCTAATTAATGGAAACGGCATAATATGCAGGGAAAGATAATCAAGGGAATAGCAGGCTTTTACTATGTGCATGTAGAAGCCTGCGGTATATATGAATGTAAAGCAAAAGGAATATTCAGAAACAAAAAGATAAAACCTTTAGTAGGTGATAATGTTTTAATAGACGTTATTGATGAGGATAATAAAAAGGGAAATATAAGTGATATTCTTGAAAGAAAAAACGAACTTATAAGACCAGCTTCGGCTAATATAGATCAGGCTATGGTCATATTTGCTGTAAAATCTCCAGAACCTAACTATAATCTTTTAGACAGATTCATACTTATGATGGATTATCAGGATGTTCCTACTGTTGTTGTATTTAACAAGACAGATCTTGTTGAAGAAAAGGATATAGAAGAGTTAAGAAAAATATATGAAAAATGTGGCTGTAAGGTTATATTTATAAGTGCCTACGATAACACGGGCATAGATATTCTGATAGATACTCTTAAAGATAAGACAACTATACTGGCAGGTCCGTCAGGAGTTGGTAAATCTTCTCTTACTAACATTATTCTTCCAGACAGGAAGGAAGAAGGAGAGATAAGTAAGACAGGAGATGTCAGCAGAATAGGACGAGGGCGTCATACAACGAGGCACTCTGAAATATTTAACGTAACAGGAAGCACATATATATGTGATACTCCTGGGTTTACATCACTTAACCTTCCGGAGCTTGAAAAGGAACAGGTGAGGTTTTATTTCAACGAGTTTGATGAATATGAAGGCACTTGCCGTTTTAATGGCTGTGTGCATATAAACGAGCCGGATTGTGCTGTGAAAATGGCAGTTGAAAAGGGTGTTATAAGCCGCCGCCGATATACAAGCTATGTAGAGCTATATGAAGAGATTAAGAATCAGAAGAAGTATTAGTGAGGAAATATATTATGATGTTATTATCGCCATCGTTACTGGCAGCAGATTTCAAGAATCTTGAAAAGGATATAAAAACTGTGGATAAAGCAGGAGCTGATTATATTCATCTTGATGTTATGGATGGAAGTTTTGTTCCAAGCTTTTCATTCGGAAATCCAGTCATTAAATCAATAAGAGAATGTACAGATAAGGTGTTTGATGTACATCTTATGATTGATGAGCCTATAAGATATATAGAGGAGTTCGTAAAGTGTGGAGCTGATATAATTACAGTTCATGTTGAAGCGTGTCAGGATGTAGCAGCAACGCTTAAAAAGATTAAGGAATATAATGTAAAACCAGCTATTACACTTAATCCAGAAACACCTGTAAAGGCTATAGAGCCTTATCTTTCAATGGTTGATATGGTGCTTGTTATGAGTGTACATCCTGGTTTTGGAGGTCAGAAGTTCATCCCAGAGTCTATACAGAAGGTAAAGGAAGTAAAGAGGCTTCTTATAGATAAGGGGCTTGACAATGTTGATATAGAAATCGATGGCGGTATCAATGCAGAGAATCTTGCATCAGTACTTGAGGCTGGTGTTAATGTTGTTGTTGCCGGTTCAGCGGTTTTTAAGAATGATGCATCAGAGAATGTAAAAAAGTTTAAGGAAATTATGTCGTTATATTAAACAGGTATCCCAGATGGATGAGTTGTTCTGACAGATGTAATAGCATTTACATATGTTATATAACTTTTCTGTCTGGGATTTGATTAATGTAATGGTGTGATACAGGAAAGGATACTGAAGCTATGTTAGAAGAATTAAAACAAAAAGTGTATGAAGCGAATATGCAGCTTCCAAAGTACGGACTTGTTACTTTTACATGGGGAAATGTAAGTCAGATAGACAGAACTACTGGGTATTTTGCCATAAAACCAAGTGGAGTTGATTATGAACTGTTAACTCCTGATGATATGGTTATTATGGATCTTGAAGGAAACAGGATAGAGGGGAGATATAATCCGTCTTCAGATACCCAGACACATATAGAACTATATAAAGCGTTCGATAAGATAGGTGGAATAGTGCATACACATTCATCGTATGCTACAAGCTGGGCACAGGCAGGCAGAAGCATACCTTGTTATGGAACTACACATGCGGATTATATATATGGTGAGGTTCCATGTCTTAGATGTCTTACTAAGGAGGAGATAGATGAGGCATATGAAAAAAATACTGGAAAGCTTATAGTTGATGAGTTTAAAAGGATGGGGAAAGATGTTTCTGCTGTTCCAGCTGTACTATGCAAGAATCATGGACCTTTTACGTGGGGAAAGGATGCAAAAGAGGCTGTTCATAATGCGGTTGTGCTTGAGGAGTGTGCAAAGATGGCATATAGGACAGAAAGCATAAATCCACAGGTAAAACAAGCACCACAGGAGCTTATGGATAAACATTATTTAAGAAAACATGGAAAAAATGCATATTACGGACAGAAAAATGTCAAGTAAAATTAAACTTTCATGGAAAACAGTGGAATTAAAGGCAGTGAAAATAATCTTTCGGGGCTTTTAAAAATACACTTTTTATGATATAGTAATCAGATGATGTAAAGTCCAAAAATCAAAAAGCCGTTTATGTTTGTAAAAGCTAAGAAACCATGGAAGTTATGGAAGTTATGGAAGCTATGGCTATCATGATTGGGCTGCAGTAAATATAGCGGATTGTTTAAATGAAATAAAGAGAAAGGTGAAAGTCCTGAAACAGAGGATTTTCAAAGAGGTATATACATTATGAAACTCGGTATCGTAGGTCTACCAAATGTAGGTAAAAGTACATTATTTAATTCACTTACAAAGGCAGGAGCGGAGTCAGCAAACTATCCATTCTGTACAATTGATCCTAATGTCGGTATTGTTACAGTGCCGGATGAGAGACTTGATAAGCTTGCAGCACTTTATAATTCTGCAAAGATAACACCAGCGGTTATAGAGTTTGTTGATATAGCGGGGCTTGTAAAGGGAGCAAGTAAGGGAGAAGGTCTTGGTAACCAGTTCCTTGCTAATATACGAGAAGTAGATGCAATTGTTCACGTAGTAAGATGCTTTGAGAATTCTAACATCGTACATGTAGATGGTTCTATTGATCCTGTACGTGATATTGAAACAATCAATCTTGAACTTATATTCTCAGATATGGAAGTGCTTGAGAGAAGACTGGCAAAGCAGAAGAGAGCTTCTTATAATAACAAGGATATAGCTAAGGAATGTGAACTTATAGAAAGACTTCTTGCATTTCTTGAGGCAGGTAATCTTGCCAAGAACTTTGAATGTGAGGATGAGGATGAAGAAGCATTCATGAAAGAATATAATCTGCTTACAGCTAAGCCAGTTATATTTGCTGCTAATGTGTCAGAAGATGATCTTGCTAATGATGGTGCTGGCAATGAATATGTAGCACAGGTAAGAGAATATGCAAAGAAGGATAACTGTGAAGTATTCGTTATATGTGCACAGATAGAAGAAGAAATATCTGAACTTGATGATGAAGAGAAGAAGATGTTCCTTGATGATCTTGGAATAAGCTCATCAGGACTTGATAAGCTTATAGCAGCAAGTTACAGGATACTTGGACTTATCAGCTACTTAACAGCTGGTGAAACAGAGACAAGAGCATGGACTATAACAAAAGGAACTAAGGCTCCTGGTGCGGCAGGAAAGATTCATAGTGACTTTGAAAGAGGCTTTATCAAGGCAGAAGTTGTTAATTATCAGGATCTTTTAGATTGTGGTACATATGCAAAGGCAAAAGAAAAAGGTCTTGTGCGTATGGAAGGTAAAGAATATGTAGTTAAGGATGGAGATGTAATTCTTTTCCGTTTTAACGTATAAAATAAAATGTGATAAAGGTTTATTAAAGGACCAGACAGCTGTCATAAGACAGATTGTCTGGTCCTTTTGTACTATATTTTTTAAAAAGTCCGCAAGTAGTTGATATTAATCTGCCTGATGTTGATGGAAAATTTTAGAAAATGCCAAAAAACTATATGAAAATGCTTGTGTTTTTTATTAAAAAAGTATAAAATTGACTCTAAAGTGGAGCAAAGTGGTAGTGAGTGGAAGAAAGTGGTAGAAAGGAGGAACGATTGCTATGTTTATGGGCGAATATAGCCATACTATAGATGCCAAGGGCAGAATAATCGTTCCAGTGAAGTTCCGCGAAAGTCTTGGTGATAACTTTGTTGTTACCAAAGGACTTGATAACTGCCTTTTTGTATATACCAAAGAAGACTGGCAGAAGTTTGAAGAGAAGTTAAGGACACTTCCTCTTACGAATAAAGATGCCAGAAAGTTTACAAGATTCTTTCTCGCGGGAGCAGCAGAAATGGAGGTTGACAAGCAGGGAAGAATACTTATTCCATCTGTATTACGTGAGTTTGCAGCACTTGAGAAGGATGTTGTATTCGTAGGTGTTGGAAGCCGTATAGAGATATGGAACAGAGCAGGATGGGATGAAAGTATAAGCGGTTATGATGATGATATGGATGAAGTCGCAGAAAATATGGACAGTCTGGGATTTACTATATAAGAACGAATCAGCTTTTAAACAGAAACACTAAAGACTGATCTTTAAAGTATAAACAGGGAGAGAGTGGTATGGAATTCAAGCACAAGTCAGTATTATTATACGAGACGGTTGATCAACTTAATATCAAGCCTGATGGTATATATGTAGATGGCACGCTTGGAGGTGGAGGCCATTCATATGAGATTGCAAGCAGGCTTTCTGACAAGGGAAGACTTATAGGTATTGATCAGGATGAGGATGCCATAAAGGCAGCTAGTGAAAGATTGAAACCTTTTATGGACAGAGTCACTATTGTAAGAAACAATTATTGCAATATGGATAAAGTGTTAGATGAACTTTCCATTGATAAAGTAGATGGCATAATGTTAGACTTAGGAGTTTCTTCATATCAGCTTGATACAGCTGAGAGAGGATTTACATACAATGTAGATGCCAAGCTTGATATGCGAATGGATCAGAGACAGGAAGTTACAGCAAGAGATATAGTTAATGATTATAGTGAATATGATCTTTACAGAATCATAAGAGACTATGGAGAGGACAGATTTGCAAAAAATATTGCAAAACATATAGTTGCTGCCAGACAAAAAAAGCCTATAGAGACAACATTTGAGCTAAATGAAATAATAAAGGCAGCCATACCTATGAAGGTAAGGGCAACAGGTGGACATCCATCAAAAAGAACATATCAGGCTATAAGAATAGAGTTGAACAGAGAACTTGAGGTTCTTGAGAATTCGATAGATATGATGATAGACAGGCTTAATAAAGGTGGACGCCTGTGTATAATAACTTTTCATTCACTTGAAGACAGAATAGTGAAGGTCAGATACAAGAATAATGAGAATCCTTGTACTTGTCCTCCAAGTTTTCCAACATGTGTTTGTGGCAAAAAGTCTAAAGGAAAAGTTATAACAAGAAAACCTATTATTCCATCTGAAGAGGAATTAGAGGAGAACAGCAGATCAAAAAGCTCTAAGCTAAGAGTGTTTGAAAGAGCATAAGGGGAGGTAAGAGTGAAGATGAGTAATTCAAAGAACCGTGTAAGCGTTTCTGGTAAGATATATGGTAAGGCATATGAATATGGAAGTGCAGCAAGACAGCTTAATATGAATGCACAGCCTCTTAGACGTAACGAAGAATCGGAAGAGTCAAGAGAACAAAGACGTGCAAAACAGAAACAGATCAGACACAACAATAAGATTAATCTTATGTATACAGTTGTTGTTGCAACAGTTGCATCAGTTGTATTTTTTATATGCTATCAGTATCTTAATGTCCAGGCAGCAGCTAAGGTTAATTCAGATAAGATAATAGAGTTAAAAAGTACTTTGAATTCACTTAAAGACAACAATGATGCTCTTGAAGCTGATATCAATGCAAGTATAGATTATGATGCCATATATGATACAGCTGTCAATGATCTTGGAATGATATATCCAGGTAAAGGACAGGTTATTACATATGACTCAAAGGAAAGCGAATATGTAAAACAGTTCAAGGATGTTCCAGAAGCTGGTAAATAACTGATTTACAGTTATATAGTGATGATGAATATAAATATCAGAATATTAAGAGGTACTTATGGCAGATAGTGAACAGTTAAGAAGAAATAAGTACAGAAGAAAAAGAGTGATGTTAAAAAGGGTCCATGTCAGGGGCAAGGTTGCACTTGGCATGGTTGTTGTTATATTGATAGTTCTTGGTGGACATGTGTTTAAGATAAACTATACACATGGTGATGTGTATGCAAAAGCGGTATTAGACCATCAGACATATACTTCAACTGAGCTTGCATATAAAAGAGGACAGATACTTACAAGCGATGGTACTGTGCTTGCGTATAGCGAAAAGGTTTATAATCTTATATTAGATGTTAAACAGTTGCTTTCAGATGAAGAATATAAAGAACCGACACTTAGTGCACTTACAAGATGCTTTTCGCTTGACAGAAGTGAGCTTGAAACTATAGTTGCAGCCAATCCTAACAGCCGTTATCAGAAGCTTTTAAGAAATCTTACCATGGATGAGATAGAAGAGTTTAAGAATCTTACGAATGATAAGACAGAAGGAAAAAACATTAAGGGTGTATGGTTTGAGGACAGCTATTTAAGAAAATATCCATTAGGCACATTTGCAAGTGATACGATAGGCTTTGCAAGTGCCAGCAATGGTGGTGAACTTGGAATAGAAAGCCAGTATGATGATGAATTGACAGGAACTAATGGAACAACATACAGCTATGTTGATGATGGACTAGAGGTTACAGAAACACAGAAGGCTGCTGTAGATGGAAATAACATCGTAACAACGATAGATTATAATGTTCAGTCTATTATAGAAAAATGTATTAAAGAATATAACGCTGAAAAACCATCAAAGAATACAGCAGTAGTAGTTGCAGATCCATCTAATGGGGATATTCTTGGAATGGCAAGTTATCCAACTTTTGACCTTAACAGTCCAAGAGACTTAAGTGGTGTGTATACTCAGGAACAGATAGATAAGATGTCGGATGATGATTATAAGAATGCATTATATTCATTATGGACGAACTATTGTGTATCGGAAAGTTACGAACCAGGTTCAACCTTTAAGCCGGTTACAGTGGCATCGGCTTTAGAAGAAGGCGTTGTAAAGGATGGAGATACTTATACATGTAATGGATATGAAATGATAGGACCTGACAGGCTTAAGTGCCATGTGTATTCATCAGGTGGACATGGAACGATTACAGTAGAGCAGGCTGTTATGAATTCATGTAATCCATATATGATCCATCTTGCCTTAGAACTTGGCAACGAAAAGTTTGCAGCATATCAGTCACTTTTTGGTTTCGGTAAAACAACAGGTATAGATCTTCCTGGTGAAACAATGGGTATTGTATATGGAAATAAGATGACAACTATAGATGCTGCATGTAACTCATTTGGGCAGACTATTAATGTTAATATGATGCAGATGATGTCTGCCTACTGTTCTATTATAAATGGTGGAATGTTATATCAGCCACATATAGTTAAAAGAATAGAATCAGCTAACGGCGAGGTTGTAAAAGAAAACAAAGCTACGCTTGTGAGACAGACAGTTACTATGTCAACATCAAAGCTGTTAAGAAGATATCTTAAGAGCACAGTTGAAACAGGAACAGCTAAGAAGGTAGCTGTTACGGGGTATTCAGTGGCTGGAAAGACAGGAACAGCGCAGAAATCACCAAGAAGTGAGAATAAGTGGCTTATATCATTTATAGGACATGCGCCAGCTGATAATCCAAAGTTTGCTATATATGTAATAATTGATGAACCAGATGGAACGACAGGAACATCCGGAAGCTCAGCAGATGTTCTTACACTTTCACATGATATATTAGAAAAGCTTCTTCCTTATATGAGTGTTTACAAGGATTCATTAGAACCAGAAACAGATACAGGCACTGCGGAAGATGAATATACAGTGGATGGTGTACCGGAGGGTTCTATACAGAACACAGCAACTGAAAACTTACAGAACATGCCATCAGTTAACTAGTAATAATAAGTATAAGAATAACCCTGAGTGAACTTACATATGAATAAAGTAAGTTTACACAGGGTTATTATATTATATGAAATCAAGAATAGAGTTAAATGAAGATGAAAGATATTCTTTGTATGTAAGAACAAGGCACAGAAAAAAGCTGCTGACCATAATAATAAGTCTTATTATAATCATGTCACTTCTTACAGTCCGTATAGGATGTATTATGACGGTTGAGGCTGGCTATTATAGCAGAAAGGCAACAGAATTGCACGAAAGAGAGCGTGCGATAAAGGCAATGAGAGGCCGTATACTTGATGCTAATGGAACAGTGCTTGCAGATAACAGGACAGTGTGTACTGTGTCAGTTATACATAACCAGATAAAAGAACCACAAAAGGTTATTGAGATGTTGTGCAGTGAGTTGTCAGAAGAAGAGGAGATGATAACTAAAAAGGTAAATAAAATATCATCAATAGAGATTATCAGGACAAATGTTGATAAAGAAACAGGAGACAGGATAAGGGAGTATGATTATGCAGGGGTGAAGGTTGATGAGGATTATAAAAGATATTATCCATATGACACTCTGGCATCTAAGGTTATAGGGTTTACAGGAAGAGATAATCAGGGGATTGTTGGTCTTGAAGCAAAGTATGATGCCTGCCTGTCAGGAGATGGTGGAAAGATACTGACACTTACAGATGCGTGGGGAAGTGAGCTTGAGGGTAAAAAAGAAGGAAGGCTTGAACCCAAGGCAGGGTGTGACCTTTATACAAGCATAGATATAAATATCCAGATGTATGCACAGCAGCTTGCAGAAAAGACACTTGTTAAAAAGGGTGCAAAAAGGGTATCGATAATAGTCATGAATCCACGTAATGGTGAGTTATATGCAATGGTAAATGCTCCGGAGTATAACCTGAATGATCCATATACATTGAATTATGATGATGAAGACACAACTGGAAATAAGATGGATAAACTAAATAATATGTGGAGAAATTTCTGTATAAATGATACATATGAACCTGGCTCGGTTTTTAAGATGGTAACAGCAACAGCCGCACTTGAACTTGGTGTTGTGAGCCTGTCAGATATGTATACATGTGGTGGTTCAACAACAGTTGCTGATAGAAGAATAAGATGTCATAAAACAACAGGACATGGAACGCAGACCTTTACCCAGACAGTAATGAATTCGTGTAATCCGGCATTCATAGAATGGGGGAGGCGTGTCGGTGTAGATAATTTCTATACATATATTGATAAGCTTGGATTAACCTCAAAGACAGGAATTGATATAGCAGGTGAAGCAGGTACTATCATACATAAGAAGGAAAACGTAGGAGAGGTGGAGCTGGCAACCATGTCGTTTGGACAGTCGTTTCAGATAACTCCAATGCAGATGCTAAGGGCAGCTGCAGCAATTGTAAATGGTGGTAATCTGGTAACACCACATTTTGCAATCAGAACATGTGCTGCTGATAAAACAACATACAGCGAGTTTTCATATTCGACTACACAGGAAGCTGTAAGTAAGGAAACAAGTGATACGATGAAGGATATATTAAGACAGGTTGTTGAAGAAGGTGGTGGAAAAAAAGCATATATTGAAGGCTTTTCAATAGGAGGAAAAACAGCCACTTCACAGAAGCTTCCAAGAGGTTCAGGAAAATATATAGCCTCTTTTATAGGTTTTTCAGATGTGACGGATCCTTCTGTTATAGCTATGTGTCTTATAGATGAGCCTCAGGGCGTATACTATGGAGGAACAATAGCAGCTCCTGTCATAAGAGAGCTATATGACAATATATTGCCGTATATGGATTAAATGAATACTTTACATATGTAAATGCTTAGAGTAAAATAAAATAAGCTTTTTTAATGAATAGTTAGTCTGTATTATGTGCAGACAGATAGGATGAGTGATTATGGATTTAAAAGACAAAAAAGTAATGGTTGTAGGTACTGGAATAAGTGGAACAGGTGCCATAGATCTCCTTAATAAAGTAGGAGCAGATTGTATCATATATGATGGCAATGAAAAGCTTTCAACAGAAGATGTAGTAAAAAAGCTTGGTGGTAATAAAGCACAGATTATTATAGGACAGCTTCCAGAAGGTATAACTGATAAGGTGGAACTTCTTGTTATAAGTCCAGGCGTTCCTATAGACAGTCCGATAGTCGAACTGTTTGAAAAGGCTGGTGTTCCTATATGGGGAGAGATAGAACTTGCATATAATTATGACAAAGGAAAAATAGCAGCCATAACAGGTACTAATGGAAAAACAACAACAACAGCTCTTGTTGGACAGATAATAAAGGCATACAATGAAAAGACATTTGTAGTAGGCAATATAGGTAATTCATATACAGGTGAGGTTCTTAAGACAACAGAGGATTCATATACAGTAGCTGAGATAAGCAGCTTCCAGCTTGAAACTGTACATGAATTCCATCCGGTTGTAAGTGCCATCTTAAATATAACACCAGATCATCTTAACAGACATCACACTATGGAATGTTATGCACATACAAAGGAAAGAATAGCAAAGAACCAGAATAAGAGTGATGTATGTGTTCTTAATATGGAAGATGAAGAATTATACAGATTCGGTAAAGAATGCAGCGCATCAGTTGTATGGTTTTCAAGCAGGAGAAAACCATGCAAAGGTGCTTATCTTGATGGGAATAACATAAGATATACAGATGGTGTAACTGATAAGATAATGCTAAATGTCCATGATATGAATCTTCTTGGAACACATAATTATGAAAATGTGTGTGCAGCTATAGCCATGACAAAGGCTGTGGGGATTCCGGATGATATTATAATAGAACAGATAAAGAACTTTAAGGCTGTAGAACACAGAATAGAATATGTTGCTACCAAAAATGGTGTATGGTATTACAACGATTCAAAGGGAACTAATCCGGAAGCTTCTGTTAAGGCTATAGAGGCTATGGTAAGACCTACGATTCTGATTGGCGGAGGTTATGATAAAGGCTCAGAGTTTGATATGTATGTAAAAGCCTTTGGTGATAAAGTCAAAATGCTTGTGTTACTTGGACAGACAGCACATAAGATAGCAGAAACATGTGATAAATACGGCTTTAGCAACTATGTGTTTGCAGATTCACTAAAAGAGGTTGTTTCAATATGTGCAAAGAATGCCAAGGATGGTGATGCTGTACTGTTATCACCTGCATGTGCAAGCTGGGGCATGTTTGACAATTATGAGCAGCGTGGAGATATGTTCAAGGAATATGTTAACAGTCTTTAATAAAAGAATATGATGATATAAAAGAGGAAAAATATGGCAAGGAAGAAGAAAAAAAGAAAGAATGGATTCTATTTTGATTACAGTCTTTTATTTGTTCTTATATTCATAGTTGGCTTTGGACTTACTATGGTATATAGTACGAGTTCTTATACTGCCCAGATTAATTATGGTGACCCGGAGTATTATTTTAAGAAGCAGCTTTTTTTTGATGTCGGCGGCTTTGTGATCATGCTTTTTATAGCCAGGTTTTTAGACTATCATGTGCTTAAAAGGTTTGCACCTTATTTATTTATTATGGCTCTGATTTCGGTAGTGGCTGTTATATTTTTTGGAACCGAGAGTCATGGTGCAAAAAGATGGATATATATTGGCCCTATAAGTATACAGCCAGCAGAGATTGTTAAGATAGCCGTTATAATTATGACTGCAGCAAGAATGTGTGCAGCAGGAACTAAAATAAAGACATTATCAAAGAATGCAAAGATATTTCTTGGATGTGCCCTGTTACCCGCAGGAATGATCCTTGTTATAACGTCTAATCTGAGTAGTGCCATTATTATATGTGGAATAGTATTTATAATGTCATTTGTAGTATATCCAAACTATAGATTACATGGTTTTTTGACCGCACTTATAGCCATAGGATATGTTGGCATACGTGAGTGGTTAAAGAAAGCAGTGGAAGCTGGTACGCAGATGAAAGGAAGCTTCCGTCTTACAAGATTGTTTGTATGGATTAATCCAGAGAAGTACATAGATGATAAAGGTTATCAGACTATGCAGGGGTTATATGCTATAGGTTCTGGCGGACTTTTTGGAAAAGGACTTGGAAAGAGTATGCAGAAGCTTGGCTTCATACCTGAATCACAGAATGATATGATTTTTTCAATCATTTGTGAAGAATTAGGCTTATTTGGTGCGATATGCGTTATACTTTTATTTATAATAATGTTGTGGAGAATAATATATATTTCACAGAATTCGCCAGATCTTTTTGGCTCGCTTCTGGCAGTTGGTGTGTTTGCACATATAGCTATACAGGTGATTATAAACATAGCAGTTGTAACCAATGTATTTCCTAATACAGGTGTTACATTGCCATTTATAAGCTATGGAGGCTCGGCGACCATATTGCTGCTTGCAGAACTTGGAATAGTGTTTAATATAAGCAGCCAGATTAACCTGGAAAGATAGAAGTATAAACAGGCTGGAATGGAAATTAGTATGGCAAGAGAAAGAAAAAAAGGAAAAGGTTTTTTGATAGCTTTTATTGTAATGTTTATTCTTGTTGCAGTGGGGATTGCGGTATATATAGGCTTTCAGGCAGAAAGTATAACATATGCTGGCAATTCCCATTATTCTGATGAGGAGATGACCGAAAAAATATTTGGAAAAGACAAGCCTAATGTATTACTTTATAAGCTGTTTGGTAATAAAAAAAAGACAATACCATTTATACAGAAGTATGATGTGGAAATACAATGGCCAAAGAAAATGTATATAACAGTATACGAAAAGCCAGTTATTGGTTATATAAGATATATGGGATGTAATATGTTCTTTGATAAGGATGGCATAGTTGTTGAAAGCTCCACAGAAAGTTATGACAAGGTCCCTGAAATAATAGGGCTTAAGTTTAATTCGATAGTTTTAGGTTCAAAGCTTGATGTTGGTGATGATGATATATTCAGGCAGATACTTGACCTTACACAAAGCTTTGATAAATATGATCTGGATGTATCAAAGGTATATTTTGATTCATCTGATAATTTAATACTGTATATTGAAGAGGTTAAGGTGTATCTTGGAAATAGTGATGATTATACGGACAAGCTTTTTGAACTGAAGCAGATGGAAACTAAATTCTCAGGCTTAAAGGGAACACTTTATATGCAGGATTATACGAAAGACAGCAATGCAGTAATATTTAAAAAAGATGAGAAATGATTCCTGAAATTCTGGTATTGGCATCATACTATTATGGAATGAACAAAGATTATGAAAATGTGAATAAAATTGTGAATAAAAATATAAAAATTAGTTGATATTTGTTGTGAAAAATTATATGATTATAAATATGTATAAGTATAGAAGGAGGCAATAACCTTGTTAGAGATAATAGAAAACGAATCAAATTTATCAGCAAAGATTATTGTTATTGGTGTCGGTGGTGCCGGTAATAATGCTGTTAATAGAATGATAGATGAAAGCATATCTGGTGTTGAATTCATAGGAATCAATACAGATAGCCAGGCACTTCAGTTATGTAAAGCACCTACAGCTATCCAGATAGGTGAAAAACTTACTAAAGGATTAGGTGCAGGAGCACAGCCAGAGATTGGTGAGAAAGCAGCAGAAGAGAATGTTGAAGAGCTTACACAGGCTATTAAAGGTGCTGATATGGTATTCGTTACATGTGGTATGGGAGGCGGAACAGGAACAGGTGCTGCACCTGTTGTTGCCAAGATTGCAAAGCAGATGGGAATACTTACAGTTGGTGTTGTTACTAAGCCTTTCAGATTCGAGGCAAGAACACGTATGACTAATGCAGAAGCTGGTATAGAAAAGCTTAAGGAAAGCGTTGATACTCTTATTGTCATTCCAAACGATAAGCTTCTTGAGATTGTTGACAGAAGAACAACTATGCCTGAGGCATTAAAGAAGGCTGATGAAGTGTTACAGCAGGCTGTTCAGGGTATCACAGATCTTATTAATGTTCCTGGACTTATTAATCTTGATTTTGCTGATGTTAAGACTGTTATGGTAGACAAGGGTGTTGCTCATATAGGTATAGGTTCAGCTACAGGTGATGATAAGGCCATTGAAGCGGTTAAGCAGGCAGTTGCCAGTCCTCTTCTTGAAACAACTATTGAAGGTGCATCACATGTTATTATTAATATATCAGGTGATATTGGCCTTGTTGAGGCTAATGATGCAGCCAGCTATATACAGGAGCTTGCTGGTGACAATGCTAATATTATCTTTGGTGCTGTATATGATGAAAGCGCTACAGACAGCTGTACAATTACAGTTATTGCTACAGGTATAGAGGGTGTTAACGTTAATAATGCCATGGCTAAGTTTTCGCCAAAAGCACAGGCACAGGTTCAGACACCAAAGCCAGCTGTAAAGCCAGCATATTCTTACCAGCAGCCACAGTCTACAGCAGGTATGGGTATGAGTTCTACAACAGCTCCACTTCCAGGTCTCAAGCAGCCAACACCTGTTACAAGCAATGTGAAGTCTAATGGAATTACAATTCCTACATTTCTTCAGAAGAACAGAAAGTAATACATAAACAGACGCAGTAGTCTTATAATAACTTATATATAGCAGGATAGTGTATGATTGATTTATATACTATCCTGTTTTTTTATGTTTATATTTATGACGACACAATGAAAAGCAGCAGACTTTTATCTTAAATTTTGTATATGGCTCCTTACTGCGACAAATTTTGCACATAACTTTATGTATACTCTTCTTGTTCGCTGATACAGGATGTTATACATAATCTTGTATATATTGCGTAAAGGAGGTGGGAATGGATTGTAATATATATAGATATATTGTTTGGGATTAATTATTGTATGGATCTGGTTATACTGCTTATTGTTAACAGAATTATGCGTTATCATGCATCTGCTATCCGGCTGCTGCTTTCTTCCACTTTAGGAGCAGTATGGTCAGTTGCTGCAGTGATGATTCCTGACAGATATAGGCTATTCGTTAATTTATGCACATATTTTATTGTTACAGCTCTTATGCTTGCTGTGATAAATAGTCCATTAAATATCATAAAAGCACGACAAAGTAACAAGGACAGGTATGCTTTAACAAATTATTTAAAAGAACTGTTTAAGGGTATGATTATTATGCTGTCTGTAGCATGTTTTTCAGGCGGGATTATGCATATGATTGTATATTATACATATGCCGGCTGGATAATAAGACGTATATTAGTTACTTACAATCAGCTTATATATCTTATACTGATATCCGTAGTTGTTATAATAGTGATTGCCAGAGTGTATAGAACTTATAAAAAAAACAGTGACATATACAAGGTTACTGTTATAGTTGACAATCATAGGATTATGCTTCACGGAATAGTAGATACCGGGAATCAGCTTACAGATAAGTATACAGGTAAGCCGGTAAATGTGATGGATAAATCATATTTTGAAAATGTTCTTTATCAGATAAATGATTACGGGAGATTAAAGTATCATTTTATACCATACAGAACAATAGGTAATAATGAGGGGATCATAGAAGTTATTACATCAGATTATATGTACATATCAGGAAAAGATGAAACGAAGGCTTATAAAGGTGCACTGATAGGACTTTCGGATAGGAAAGTATCACAAAACGGGGAATATCAGGCACTTATAAATGGACGTATGATTTAGCGTTAATGCAAAGCTATAAGAGAGGATGAGTTTTTGCATTACAGGATGGAAATATGTCAGCGGTGCATTCGTATTTCTATAAAAGTAACAGCACCGTAGAAAAGAGGAGAGAAATGGTGATTAAAGTGGCAGTTGCGGATCGTTTCCGGTTTAAGATGGTACCATCTATAAAAAATCTATATATGTTAGGCTCAAAAGAGGTTCATTATATAGGAGGGGCAGAGGTGTTACCAGCACCGCTTGATACAGATGAGGAGAAAAATGTATTGGCGATGTTAAAAACCGAGGATGACGATTATGCCAAGAAAATGCTGATAGAACATAACCTTCGTCTTGTTGTATATATAGCAAAAAAATTCGATAATACAGGTGTGGGAGTAGAGGATCTGATATCTATCGGAACAATAGGACTTATAAAGGCTATTAATTCATATGATCGTGATAAAAATATAAAGCTTGCTACATATGCATCAAGATGTATAGAGAATGAGATTCTTATGCATCTTAGAAGAAACAGTAAAATCAGGGCAGAAGTATCTATAGATGAGCCTTTAAATGTAGACTGGGATGGAAATGAGCTTTTATTGTCAGACATTCTTGGCACAGATGATGATGTGTGTTATAAGGATCTTGAAAATGAGGTGGAAATGAAAGCACTTAAAAGTGCACTTGGCAATCTGTCAGAGAGGGAGAGAATTATAGTCGATTTAAGATATGGGCTTAGCGACAAAGATGGAGAAGAAAGAACACAAAAGGAAGTAGCAGATATGCTTGGTATATCACAGTCGTATATATCAAGACTTGAAAAAAAGATAATAAAAAGATTGAAGAGGGATATGGTGAGGGCGTGCTGAAGAATTAACATCAAATAATATAAAATAATATAACTTTTTGCTTGACATTCCAGGCTGTGTCTATGAAAATATAAAGGTATGATTAGTATAAGGGAAAATTTGCCCAGTATAGGAGAGCTATCAACATTATATAAAGATATGGAAAAAAGGTAATATGAAAAATAAAGGTACAGGAATACAGTGGCATAGAATATTTGGAATAGCGGCTTTAATGTCTGTTATAGTTTTTGCGGTTATGTTATATATGGACTTTGGAACTTCAATAAAATCAATGGTTGGTATTGGAAGTGATAAAACAAATGATTCTATATCAGAAGAACCAAGTGACAATACCGAATCCGGTAATGATACAAGTGGTAAAAAGACAGATATATCAGATAAAGCAATCGTATGTATAGATGCATCTCATGGAGGTTCTGATACAGGACAGTATGATGGAAAGAATTATGAGAAAACACAGGTGTTAGAGCTGGCTGGACTTGTTGAAAAAAATCTTGCTGATTATGGAGTTAAGGTTATTATGACAAGGACAACAGATGAGAATGTAGATTATACATCACGTATTAAAAAAATCAATACAGGAAAAGCTGTAGCAACAGTATCACTGCACAGGGATGTTGCTAAGAAGGATGGAACAGGCAGAGGTGTCAGTGCGTGGATATATACATCATCTCCTACTGATTCAAAGAGCCTTGCTTCAGATATTATGAATGTGTTTAAAGAATCTGGTGAAACGGTAGGTGGGGTGAATACGGGTACTACAAATGATTCATCAAAGAATTACTATATTAATCAGCACAGTTCATCGGCAAGCTGTATAATTGAACTTGGAAATATGTATAACAGTGATGACAACAAGCTTGTAACAACTAATAAAGAGAAAACAGCTAAAGCAATATCAGATGGAATAATAAAATACTTAGAACAGGCAGGTTATATTAATGGCTAAAATTAATCAGAAAAACATAAGAAACTTTTGCATAATAGCACATATTGATCATGGTAAGTCAACTCTTGCTGACAGAATCATAGAAAAGACTGGACTTCTTACAAGCAGGGAAATGCAGGAGCAGGTTCTTGATAATATGGATATAGAAAGAGAAAGAGGCATAACTATCAAGTCCCAGACAGTAAGAACTGTATATAAGGCTTCAGATGGCGAAGAATATATATTTAATCTTATAGATACTCCAGGACACGTTGACTTTAACTATGAGGTGTCAAGAGCACTTGCAGCCTGTGATGGTGCTGTGCTTGTAGTAGACGCAGCACAGGGAATAGAAGCGCAGACACTGGCCAATGTATATCTTGCACTGGATCATGATCTTGAAGTATTTCCAGTTATCAACAAGATAGATCTTCCAAGTGCTGAACCGGACAGGGTTAAAGATGAAATAGAAGATATTATAGGTATAGAAGCCCAGGATGCTGCTCTTATATCAGCTAAAAATGGTATTAATATAGAAGAAGTATTGGAACAGATAGTAACAAAAATACCAGCACCAGAAGGGGATCCTTCAAATCCGCTCTCAGCACTTATATTTGATTCCCTATATGATGCATATAAAGGTGTTATTATATTTGTAAGAATAGTCGAAGGTACTGTTAAAAAGGGTACAAAGATAAGGATGATGGCGACAGGTGCTGTGGAAGAGGTTGTAGAAGTTGGATATTTTGGAGCAGGACAGTTCATACCTTGTGATGAACTATCTGCTGGTATGGTTGGATATATTACAGCAAGTATTAAGAATGTCCAGGATACAAGAGTTGGTGATACAGTAACTGATAATGACAGACCGGTAGCAGAGCCGCTTCCAGGCTATAAAAAGGTTAATCCTATGGTTTATTGTGGATTATATCCTGCAGATGGTGCAAAGTATCAGGATTTAAGAGAGGCACTAGAAAAGCTTCAGCTTAATGATGCATCACTACAGTTTGAACCAGAAACATCTATAGCTCTTGGATTTGGTTTCAGATGTGGCTTTTTAGGACTTCTACACCTTGAGATTATACAGGAAAGACTTGAAAGGGAATATAATCTTGACCTTGTTACAACAGCTCCTGGTGTTATATATAAGGTCCATAAAACAAATGGAGATGTCATAGATCTTACGAACCCATCTAACATGCCGGATCCATCTGAGATTGATTATATGGAAGAGCCAATGGTAAGTGCAGAGATTATGGTGACAACAGAATTTGTCGGACCTATTATGAAGCTTTGTCAGGAACGCCGTGGTGTATACAATGGTATGGAATATATAGAACAGACAAGAGCACTTCTTAAGTATGATCTTCCTCTTAACGAAATAATATATGATTTCTTTGATGCATTGAAATCACGTTCAAGAGGCTATGCATCATTTGATTATGAGATGAAGGGATACGAGAGGTCTAATCTTGTTAAGCTTGATATTCTTATCAACAAGGAAGAGGTGGATGCACTTTCGTTTATTGTATTCGCAGGCAGTGCAGAAGAAAGAGGACGAAAAATGTGCGAAAAGCTCAAGCAGGAGATACCAAGACAGCAGTTTGAAATACCTATCCAGGCAGCTATTGGAAGCAGGGTAATAGCAAGAGAAACTGTTAAGGCACTTCGTAAGGATGTACTTGCTAAGTGTTATGGTGGAGATATTTCGCGTAAAAAGAAGCTTCTTGAAAAGCAGAAGGAAGGAAAGAAGAGAATGCGTCAGATTGGTAATGTAGAAATACCACAGAAGGCATTCATGAGTGTGTTGAAGCTAGATGAAGAATAAAAACGAACTGGGGATATATATACATATCCCCTTTTGTGTACATAAATGTATATATTGTGACTTCCTTTCATCACCTGCTGATGAAAAGACAAGAAAAAGATATGTTAAAGCACTTATAAGACAAATAAATCTGGCAGCAGAAGGTAAGACAAATAGCTGTATTAATAAGTGCAATAATGAAAGTAATAACCATGGTAAGGATATAGTTACATCTATATTCATAGGAGGAGGAACACCATCAGTAATAGATGCTTCTGATATAAAAGATATTATTGAGGCAGTAAGACATAATTATAACGTCAGTGATGAGGCAGAGATAACAATAGAATGTAATCCTGGTACTATGGATGAAAAAAAGGCAGCTATATATCGTCAGGCTGGCATAAACAGAATAAGCTTCGGATTGCAGAGTACCAATAATAGTGAATTAAGAATGCTTGGAAGGATCCATACCTATGAACAATTTCTGGAAAGCTTAAGGATAGCAGAAGAGGCCGGTTTTGATAATATCAATATAGATCTTATGTCTGCACTTCCAGGTCAGAGTATTGAAAGCTTTAAGTCTGTGCTTAACACAGCGATATCACTAGAGATACAGCATATATCTGTATATAGCCTTATAGTAGAAGAGGGTACAGCACTTTCAGAAAATATTGATAAATATCCACAGATCCCATCAGATGAAGAGGACAGGGATATGTATCATATGACAAAGGAAGTACTTGCAGCAGCTGGATATGAACAATATGAAATATCCAATTATGCGAAGAAAGGATATGAGTGCAGACATAATATAAAGTACTGGGAGAGGTGTAACTATATTGGTTTTGGAATCGGAGCAGCTTCTTTATATGACAATATAAGATATACTAATATTTCTGATATAAACAGATACATGGACATATTACTAAATAACGAAAACAATAAAGATTATTGCTGTTATGAAAAAAATACCAGACAATCAGATGATGTGTGGCTGTTAAGGATGGATGTGGAAGAACTGTCAAAGGAAGATGAGATGTCAGAATATATGTTTCTTGGCTTAAGAAAGACTAAAGGCATAGATGTTAATGATTTTAAAGAGAAGTTTGGCTGTGATATATATGATGTATATGACAAACAGATAAAAGATAACATAGCTGCTGGACTGCTTGTAAAGAATGGTGATTACCTATATCTATCCCAGAGAGGAATAGATATAAGCAATACAGTCATGTCTGATTTTATACAGGTTTGAACTGCATAAGAAAATGTCGTGGAGTCAGTCCGGTGAATGACTTGAATTCCCGCTGGAAGTGAGCCTGGTCCGAATATCCCAACCCGGATATATATCCGCTGTTATTCTGCCTGCAGTCTGATAACATATTGTATAACACGTTCTGGAAACGTATAATTTTACAGTAATCTTTAGGTGACATGCCTAGTACTTCGTTAAACATTCTTTGAATATGTCTTTCAGAATAACCAAGGCTTGTGGCAAGCTCAGATATGAGTATATTGCCATAAGCTTTTTTTATGATATCAGTGAGCGTTATCATATTATCAGGAATATAGCAGCATTGCTTGGCATTTTCAAGAAATGCCTTAAACATATGTATGTGTTTTTCAAAGCTGCTGCTTGTTTTAAAATCCTCTATAAGCTTGTATTCGTATGAGCCTTCTGAAGGAGAATATTCGTATATTTCCCCTGTCATGCCTGAAGGGTAAGTGTCAGCATTGACTCCTTTTGCATAGTAGGAATATGTATCATCAAAGCATACGCCAAAATAATGCTCATAGTTACCAAAATCATAAGTACGTTTTTTAACTACAGGTCCAATACAGTAGAATGATGACTTGTTATCTGTATGGTTATAGCCTATGATCCATTCTGTATGGGTAGATGGAACAAGAATAGAGTACATTGAATTTATAATATTTGCTGAAGTATTACTGGCTGATTCATATATATACATATTTTCATGGACTTTAGTTGTACCATATTTGTTTATTTTAGTTAATGATTTAGTCTGGATATCAATGTCCGGGTTAAATAACATGGGCTGGTATATGTGATTGTTCATATGTAAACTCCTTTTGCTTCTTATGTTAAAAATAGAATTTATAAAATAATAATAAAGCAAATATTAAAAAAGTCAATAAATATGTCTGATTTTTTCAATAAATATTAAAAAAGATATGTATAATAAACAACATAATTGAAAAACAAATAACACAAAGGCGTGTGATTACTTTATTAAATAAAGTGGTTGCACGTCTTTTTTTATTTTATTACGTCGCGGGTAATTCATGTGTTATTCTGTATTTCAGTTGTCTTATGAAAACTGATCAACTTCATTAGACTTCCAAGAAAAGAATTAGGGAGGAAAAGGTTATGGCAGTAGAACAGATAACTAACTTGATAAGTGAGCAGACATTTGGAATCTGGTTCCTTATCGGTGCTGCACTGGTATTCTGGATGCAGGCAGGATTTGCAATGGTAGAAACAGGCTTCACAAGAGCTAAGAACGCAGGTAATATTATTATGAAGAATCTTATGGATTTCTGTATAGGTACAGTAGTATTCATAGTGATAGGTTTTAGTTTATTACTTGGTGAAGATTTATTTGGTTTCATTGGAAAACCTGGATTTGATATATTTACGGCTTATGAGAGTTTTGATTTCTCAAGCTTTGTATTTAACTTAGTATTCTGTGCAACAACAGCAACAATAGTATCAGGAGCTATGGCAGAAAGAACAAAGTTCCTTTCATATTGTGTATATTCTGGAGTTATATCAGCACTTGTATATCCAATCGAAGCACACTGGGTATGGGGCGGCGGCTGGTTAGCACAGTTAGGCTTCCATGATTTTGCTGGTTCATGCTGTATACATATGGTAGGTGGTATTTCAGCTATTATAGGCGCAAAGATACTTGGACCACGTATTGGTAAGTTTGTCAAGGATGAAAAAGGAAAGGTAGTCAAGGTAAATGCGTTTCCCGGACACAGCATACCGCTTGGAGCGCTCGGTGTATTCATATTATGGTTCGGCTGGTATGGCTTCAACGGCGCTGCTTGCACTACAATCGAAGATCTTGGATCAGTATTTCTCACAACAACAATAGCACCAGCGGTAGCAACAGTAACATGTATGACATTTACATGGATTAAGTATAAAAAGCCAGATGTTTCAATGTGTCTTAATGCATCACTTGCAGGTCTTGTTGCTATAACAGCTTCTTGTGATGTAACTGATGCAAAGGGTGCTCTTGTTATTGGTATTGTAGCAGGACTTCTTGTAGTATTTGGTGTATGGCTTCTTGATTATAAGCTGCATATAGATGATCCTGTTGGTGCAGTTGCTGTTCATATGATGAATGGTATCTGGGGAACAATCGCAGTTGGTCTTTTTGCAACAAGCAAGGCACCTGGATATGCAATAGCTATGGAAAATGGTGCTATCAAAGCAGAAGGCTTATTCTTTGGTGGTGGCTTCACACAGTTAGGACTTCAGTTATTAGGTTTTGTAACAGTAGCAGCATGGGCAGTAGTATGTATGACAATTGTATTCCTTGCTATTAAGGCAACTATCGGACTTAGAGCTTCTAAGGAAGAAGAAATCAAGGGACTTGATATATGTGAGCATGGTCTTACAAGTGCATATGCAGGTTTTGAATTCGGTGCAGCAGGAATGCCGGATATAGATATAACATATGATGATGTTGTATCAGTTGGTTCAGAATCCGTTGAAAATGCAGTTCCAGCTATGGTTAAGACATCTGAAATACCTGATGATAAGAAGATTACTAAGGTTGAAATCCTTATGAAGCAGGAAAGATTCGAAGCTTTAAAGAAGGCTATGAACGATATCGGTGTAACTGGTATGACAGTAACACAGGTACTTGGCTGTGGAGCACAGAAAGGTGCGCCTGAATACTACAGAGGTGTTCAGATGGAGATGCAGTTACTTCCTAAGGTTCAGGTAGAGATGGTTATCTCAAAGGTGCCAGTTATGGATGTTATCAATGCAGCAAGAAAGGTACTTTACACTGGTCATATCGGAGATGGTAAGATATTCGTATATGATGTTGAAAATGTAGTAAAGGTTCGTACTGGAGAGGTTGGATATGATGCTCTGCAGGGTGAAGATGATTAAAATATTGGATTAGAGTTTATAAGGTGTGGATGCCAGATAGATTTGGCATCCACACCTTTTTGCGTCTTATATTTGTCTTTGAGACAATAAAAATTATATGTTAGATTAAGTTGGCCTATAGACGATTGCAAAATGGATAAAAAAATTAGAAATGCGGTTTATTGACCGCTGGGGGGAATAGTTAATTGTATGATTATGAAGAAGGAAGAGAGTATTTATCAGATACGAAAACTACATTAACAGTGTTGGTCTATGAGTATTTGAAAATGTTGGAAATTTATAAATGATTGTATAATTACTTGGTATATAACAAGTAGGGAAAAGATATGAGAACGGATAAGATAGGTATTAATATTTCAAGGTTAAGAATTGAACGTGGAATTACGCAGGAACAGCTTGGCAGGGATATTGGACTGACAGCTTCTGCTATTTCAAATATAGAGTGTGGCAGGAGTGTGCCATCAGTGGATACTTTGTGCAGGTTTTCTGAGTTATTTGGGGTTAAGGTCGACACCATATTATCTGATAAATCTGACTCAGACCTGAATAAGCTTGAAATGGAAGAAAAACTTGTTACTGTTGACAGATATTTATCTGAAATAAAAGAGATATCGGCTAATTACAGTATAGGTCATAGAAATTATGAGATTAGCAGGAAAGGAGGAGAAATAGTTTATAAAGCATCATCAAAGGAATAGATAAAATGTTTAATATGAGGAGGAAAACAGAGTGCACAGATTTATTGAATGGATAACAGATTTAATTGATGATTATGGGGAGGCATTTATAGAAGCCCCATTAAAGACATTATCTAAAACAGTATCATGGATATTTAGTATAGTAATAGGTGTAATGTCAGTGGTTGCATATATTAAGTTCATAGCAGATGGCGGATATCCGCATGCAATAGCAACAATCAAGAACTCAGAAGATGGATTTTTTGCTGGTGTTGGAGATACATTTACAAATGGAACAGTACATATAGTAGCTAATAACGGAGTGTATAAGGCACTTGGGATAATATTTATAGTCCAGATAGTACTTGCACTGATAATGCTTTTCTTTGAAAGAAAGATATGGAAATGGGTACTTGCAATAATAGATTTTATATTAATAGCTGTTTCTGGAATATGGTTCCTTATTAAATACAATCAGTATAACAAATTGTACGCTACACTTGAGAAATTATATGATAATGAAGAAATAGATGAAGTTGGATTTTCAAATGCTGTTGATAAATGGATTAACAGTATAAGAGATAATATCAAGATTTTTGCAATAATTGCTGCAGTTGCTGTGGTGCTATTTATTGTGGTCATGATGATAAGTGAGGGTAGATGTGCAATATTTTCATTTGCAAAGAGTGCCGCAATTACATGTGCAGCCATGCCTCTTGCAATTCTGATATTGGAAAATATAATTGGATTGGCAATTGGACTTGCGACAATTATTGTAATAGGAATAATTCTTCTCATAATATGTTCATTTGCTGACGGTGGTTCAGATTCATCAGTAGCTACTGAAGCATTTGACAGAGCGGGAAACTTTATTGGCTGGTTTCATAGAAAATAATGCATAAAACATAAGGAGATACATTGTGAAGAAAAAAATAATAATTGGAGTATCAGCAACGGTAATAGTTATTGCAGCAATAGCTGCAGGCGTTATAACGGGTGTTTCATCAAAGAAGAAAAGCAGTAATGATATAAATGTTTCGTGTAAGGCAGCAGTGACTAAAAATGAGGATATAACATGTTATGACTGGCTTAAGAAGTTATGCAATAAGATGGGCGTTGAAGCAGATGATTACAGAAAAGCGGCTAAGGAATATGGATATATTACAGATAGCGATGAATTTAGTAACGATGACATAGCATCAGGCGGATTTATGGCACTTACTTCAATGCGTGCAATGGGCGAAGGCAAAATGCAGATATATCTTGGCACTGATGATGAAATATCAGACAATACCAGCATAGAACTTGCAATTAATAATAACCTGATAGCAGAAGATTCGCTTGATAGAGGATTTTCTGACCAGGAGGCTGATGGTATTCTTGATAAATTTGATGATTTATATTATGGAGAATTCTGGCCTGAAGATATTGAAAATGTTTCTTATAAAGAAAATATTTCTCAGCTTCAGTTTTTTGATATTAAAGATTATAAAGAAGATGAAAATATTATATATATAGATGAAAGTGCAGCCAAAAATCTGAAAAAAGGTGACACATTTGTATTTGATTATATGGGCGAGAAAATTGCAAAGAAAATCGTTGAGGATATGGGAAATGGTACATTTTCATTGGAAGACCCTGAGATAGACGAGGTATTTAATACTCTTATAGTTTCAGATTCGGCAAGCATAGGAATTGACGATATTATTAGTTACTATGGACTTGATAATGTGAAGGTGTCGGCTGGAAAGCCTGTAACTATGCTGACAGCAGATGTGTCTGGTAATATCCATTCCAAGGGATTCGCAATAGAGGCAGCGGTAAATGATGATAATGAACTTGAAGTTACATTGACAGATAATGATACGGAGGCAGAATACGAGCTTCCTATTAAACAGAAGCTTAATAAAAAATGTGAGAATTTCTCTATAAAATGGGACGTTAATAATATAAATGTAGGAGCACAGGTTAAATATACTCTTAAGAGTGGGTTAAAATATGCATCTGTAGGTGTTGATATTGATTCAGAGATTTCAGGAGAAATCGGAGTTGAAGGTGATTTTTCAGATGGAATCCTTTTATGTCAGACACCTGCACTTATTGGTAGTAATCTTGTTGCAGTAAATGTAGCGTTATATATTGTTCCAGCAGTAGATGGTTCAGTTAATCTTAAAGTAGAAGTGCCATATTATGCAGGAGTATCATATGAAAAAGGGAAAGGCGTGAATGGAACAATGGGGCTTCGTTCATCTATGCAGACATCAATTGAGGCAGAAGGAACAATGGGATTGTATTTCAGGACAGCACCAATGCTTGTAACAATGAAATCCATTCCGTTGTTAGATGCAGAACTTGATATAGGTGCAGAAGCAGAAGCAACACGAACTGGCAGACCAAATGGGCAGATATGTTCTGATGTTAATGTTAAGTGTCCTGTTTTCGTAATTGGACTTGGTGATGAAAGTGTTAAATATAAGAATAAGAAATCACTTCTTTGTACAATGAATATAAGTAAGAGTTGTGAATTTACATCATTTGCAAGAAGCAAATCACTTCATTATGAAAGACTTGCTGATGGCACGAAGCAGTTTGTGAAGGAATGTACATATAATGAGCAGCCAGAAGATGAGAAGCCAAAGGAAAGTGAGGCAAGTACAGAAGCAACAACACAGGAGCATCCAACGCAGGAGCAGGTAACACAAGGAACAGATGTAAAAGAATCAGGGTCGCTTCATACATATAAGACGAGAATGGCAGAATATTTCCCAGAGCAGACGACATTTTATTTTGACTATCCGGATAATTGGACAGTGGTATCAGAGCGGGCTAATGCGAATACAGAAGTTGTTATAATTCAAAACGATAATGGAGTTCAGATTGAATATATGGCACGAGATGATAAATTTGGAACAGAAATTATGGGTAATATTATGGTAGAAGCTAAAAATGATGTTGTATCAAAGCCAAGGTATAACTCTGGCGGAGAATTGGTGATAGTTAAGACAAAGGATTATAAAGAATATTCAAGAACTTCACCTGATGTAAGGGAATATGATGATGGTGCAGAAAGATATGCATTGATGCCAGCTTCTACAAGTTATTCAATATGTCACACAGGAATTTATTTAGGCTGTTATTTTGAAACACCTAAAGAAACAATGTTCTCTTCAATACCAAGCAAAAAATTAACAGATAAAGACAGAGAGGAAATAATTGCAATATTAGAGTCGTTTAGGGATACTCCTTAAAGACAATTTGTGGTATAATCAGCCTATATTATCAGGTCGTGAAAACTAAAGAAAAAGACTTGAGGGAAGGGGGATTATGAACGAATTTAATGACAACAGACAGGTGTATTCTGATTCGATAAGGGGAACATATGTAATATTTCCTTTAAAGTATGAAAGCAGTTTTAACCTAACAGAGCTTACTATTGATGGAGTAGAAAATGCGGATTTTTCATCATATGATATGTCAGATATTCTTGCAAGAAGATGTAGGAAAGAAAACGGTTTTGTCAGAAGATACATTTTAAATTCATGCATTGATGATGTACATTTTTCAGATGGTAAAATATTGGCAGTTAATGAGAGCCAGTTATATGTATTTAATAACAAAATAGCATTTTTCACGGTGCTTGTTACATATGACAATGCTGACGTGGGTTACATCGATAAGCTGATTAATCCGGGCTATGTACAGAATTACAACCGCAGTTTTGAAGAAAATGTAATTAAAGCTGTAAGTAATATTTCAATAGGCGGAGTCAGTAATATATTCAGATTGTATGTTGATGATATGAAACTGGCGGTGAAGGAAACATATCTTTTTAATGTGGCACTTGTAAGAAGGCGTTTTAATGAGTTGAAAACTATTGAAAGAATTACATTTAACGAACATAAATTAATAGACATTTCGCGTGATTTTTCGGATCCTTCAGAAAAGGATGTAGCATATACATATGGTGCGAAGGATACTAATATGTGTTCATACAGATGGGGTGCATGCATTACATCACAGTCAATATCATATGTGTATGCAACAGATGATATGACAGCGGCAAATGTTGCAGAGCAGTCAAGAGATGATGTATTTCTTACAATGCTGGTTTTACACCAGAAAAGTACATGCATGCTGGTTAATGAAGGAATTCAGAATACTCTGATTGACAATAAACGTCAGAGTCTTAAGTATTTCAGAAAAGTGAAAATGCTTAAAAAAGAAGCGTTGGAATTTCGTGCTTCAGGTACGCTTGCACCATCGCAGGTATCGCGCTGGAATAATGTCTGCGAAACATACAGATGTCTGTTAGCCGTTAATGGAATTGATGAAGCACTTGAAGAAATCGAGCAGAAGGTTGAACTCATAAGGGACGAACAGGAGAGAAAATCTTCTGATATGCAGAATTATGTGGCAACTGTCATAGCAGTATTTGGCTTGATTTCGATTGTTGCGTCTGTATTATCGATAGTTGATCTGGTAAATAGCGGTTCGACAGACATAGTAGCAGCTCTTGGAGTTTCGTGCATAGGAGTTGTGTTGTTTGTGTTCTCGTGGCTGATTTTGATGTTGAAGAAATAATGGAGGAATTAAAACATGGAAAATTATAATAAAGATATATTTGAGAGCATTAGAAAAACTTATGAAATTGCAAGAGAATCAGAAAGGAAAAGAATAATTGATTATATAGCAAAACAAAAAGATGAAAAAGGAAAACCGTTGTTTTGTAAAGTAAATGGAAATAACTATGAATCAGATTTATATAGAGGTGGGAAAGGTGTAACATATTATGGCAAAAATAGATTTAAAAATAATTATGATTTGTCTAATTGGAAGTATATAGAAACTAAATATAAAAACAAATATGTTTTTATATCTTTACAGAGTTTTGATATAGACCCCAAGGAAAAAAATATTCATGTTTTATATGACAGAATAGGGATATTTATAGGAGAAAAAGAACCTAAAAGTATTAAGTTAGGAAATATAGCGGTTTCTCCTATGTTTAAAGAAATGATAGTTACTGAATATCAATTGCCTTTGTCTGATAATGACATTCAATCATTAATTATGAATATAAAAAATCAAATAGATAGTACAATTTAACACCACCAAAGGCGAAAAACCCGACCTCTCCGACATTATAATAAATAATAGACGAGAGGTCATCTTGTCTGAACACAAAACACCATATAAAAGAGAGGATAACAGCCACACGAAAGGAGCTTATTAATGAAAAGAAGAAATCAATACATAAGCCAGCTCGGAGTATCGAGAAGAATTTATGGTGGTAATTTTGTTACCGAGAAAAAGCTGTACAGAATGTGTCAAAGATATCGATATGGATTTGATTATCGCGACATTTTTAATATGGATATGTCATTTGCAGAATGGTTATACTCACATATGCGAATGTATAAGGATAATAGTGTTCATGATGATACTATGGCTACTGTAACATTTGATGGCAAAGAGTACACCATACAAGAGGCGGTGGATTGGATTATTGAAAATACTGGGGAATTTATCAGGTATGGTTATTATTTGGATACACATTTTGATTACATAACAAGATATCCTCTTATCGGGGAAATGATGAGTAAATTTAATCCGGCTGTCAGAATGTATTTACAGGAGTATGAATGGCTTGAAGATAATGAGTGTCAAATAACGGATAATTTTATTAAGGCAGGCGGACTATTTATTGAGATAATGCAATATTGCTGGTTGTAGGAAACAATGTCTATAGATAAGGAGAATCACAATGGCAATTAAATTTAAAGAGATAAGAAAATTTCTGGCAAGAAACACAAGATTATCAATCTGCTTTGAAGATGGGGATTATCATAATTATCTGTTGATATCTGATATTCCGTCTTTGGAATATGATGAGTTATATGTTTATGGAGTAGGAATGACTGATGTGGAGTTTTCGCTGGATATTTATTCAGAACCAGATGAAATAAATAGGGAAGTAACTATATCTGGTAGGGGTTTTACAATGCAGCCGGCGATAGAGATAGTATTATCTGATAAGCCACGGGATATTGAAAGAAACATTTGTGATAGTCTGACATTTAAAGATTTAAAGCCTTATTTACAGATTGGCAGATGGTTTAATATTGTCAATAAGCTGGACTGGTCAGGTGAATCATATGAGTATAGAAAAAACATTTCAGAAAAATATGACAGTATGTATGTGTATGGCATAGGAATGGAGAATAACCCTGATTTAGAAGAAACATATAAAGAATTAAAATATGACACTCATCTTAAGAAAAGAATGGTGCTGGTGCTTTCAGACAAACCAAGACGGAACTAAACATAGAAAAAATACATTTGAACATAGCAGGTAAATGTGAAAAAGAGGTGGATATATATTTATGGATATTACAATAGATGATAATAGAAATGTATATGTGGTTTCGGATATTCATAATAATGCAGATGGATTTAAAAGGCTGTTAAAGAAGATACAGTTTAATGAGAATGATTTGCTGATTATTGATGGAGATATATTTGACCGTGGAGATAAGCCAGTTGAGCTGTATTTTGAAATATTAAAATATCCCAATATACAGGTTATACAGGGCAATCATGATGTCTGGGTTGCAAGGCAGATTATTGAACAATTCGGACATAGAAAATCTGGAGAATATATTTCTTATAATACGGTGTCTATTATGGAGAAGCGGCTGACACCTGTTGATATGCTAAGACTTGCTGAATGGATACAGGAAAAGCCATATTATATTAATCTGACCATTAATGGCAGGAAATATCAGATAGCACATGCACAGACATTTCTTACGCCTGAGCGTATGTTTGATAAAAGAAAGATATATATGGGAGACGGACATTATGAGCAGTTTATCAGGGGTATGGAGGAACATGAGCAGTTTATATCGGTTGTGGGGCATACTGCAACTGATAACAGGAGAATATGGGTGTCTCCTTCAGGACGGACTATACGCATAGATTGTGGAGCTGGTTATAAATGTTATGGTAAAGAGGGAACACTGGGAGCAATAAGGTTAAATGACATGAAAGAAATTTATATTAATTAATAAATTATAATAAATGGTGGAAAAAACCGACCTAAATGTTATTATAATAGAGAATACAATATATTATGATTAACACGAGGTGACATATGGCAAAGAGAAAGATTCAGAAACCAACACGTTTTGAGCGTATGTATAAGGTGTGGGATTATCTGAGAAAGAATACAGACAGAAGACACCCTACCAGTATTGCTAAGATGAGGAAAGATGAAAATATAAATGCGTATATTGGTGATAAGGAGACTATTAACAGGCTTTTAAAAGATATGGCAAATATTATGAATCTGGAAGATGGAGGAAGTGATTATAAGCCAGAGGCTGAGTGGAGGCTGTATTTTGATGATTTCAAGAAGTTTTATGGTGATAAGGAACGATATGAACGGGATGATTATGATGAAGATGATTCTTATATTGCAAATGTAATGCGCATAAAGAACCTTTACTATAACAGAACATTTTCTGAGAAGGAGGTTGATTCAATTATTGAGGGTATTATGGCAACAAGGACACTGGATTCCAAGTCGGCGCAGGAGCTTGTCAGGAAGGTTGAGGACAATATGACTACGGCATTTTATAAGAGAACGCCGAGACATATATGTAAGGTTCAGGAGCCGGAGCTTGCAGATAGGGAGCTGCTGAAAGACAATCTTGCCATTATACAGAAAGCAATTGATGATAATGTGAGAATACAATTCAGATTCAATGGCTATTCTTATGAGAAAAAGCTGGAGCCGGTCAGGGCGGAGATGGACGAGCTTAGCCCTTACTATATTGTTGCGAGTGGTGGAAAATACTATCTGCTGGCGGCTAAAGAGTATGAAGGTTACAAGCCCAATATGTCTATATGGCGGATTGACCTTATGACAGATATAGAGATTCCGGGAAGGAATGACAGGCTTCATATTAAGGGAATACCACGTATTCCAAAGAAAAATGTTTCAAATCTTCCAGAAAAATGGTCAGAAGATTTTCAGTTGAAACATCTTAATATGTCTTTTGATAAGCCGGTTTTTGTAACGCTAAGAATTAAGAGTGAAAAATGTGAAGACAATCCGAAAAAGAGAGTCCGCCCAGGATATACATTTTTACATGACTGGTTCGGAGATTCATTCACATACATAAGAACAGAAACGAAGCCGCCTTATGATGATATCGTCAGGGTGGAGTGTTCACCTTATGGTATGGCACACTGGGCATTGCAATACAGTGAACTGGTCGAGGTTCTTGAGCCGGAAAGTCTGCGGGAAGATATTAAAAGTAAGATAAAGGCGTTGAATGAAAAGTATTCATTGTAAGGGGAGGAGCCATTGTGATGAATTTGCTTGAATTTTTAGAGAATTGGGATGATAATACACAAGTTTTGGTCGGAAAAAATACAGAAAAAATATTTTCTGGAAAAATTGCGGATATGTCTGAGAATGTAGCATGCAGATATTGGATTCAAAAAGCTGGTGTAAAATACTATAATGAAATAATGCATATAGCTGTAGAGAATATGAAGGTAAAATAAAAATAATTGATTTTAGTGAGCAAACTAGGAGAAATATAGATGATTGATATAACTATGTCAGATGACTACAGGGCGTTTTTAGAAGAACAAAATTATAACTTCACAGATTTCCAGACAGCAACTCTTGTCTGGAATGATCCCATGGAAAGCAGACGGCAGAAGCTGGAGGCATTGGCTTTATTAAGAGACACTACTAAAGATATTGTACTTAAGAAGCAGCTCATTGAAAGAATAGAGTATGAAAATAAACTGTCAAAAGGTGAAGTAGACATAGTAAATCCGTTCAGACCGGAAAGATTTGAAGATGCATTTTTTGAAATCCCATTTTGTTATAAGTCAGCAGGCACTCCGGTGAAGAATATAGTAAATGGAACATATGGAATACTTTCATCTGGCGAAGATGACTGGAATGATTATCTTCAAGAGATTAAAGACAGAAAATGGGAAGTTGATTATTCAGATATTCAGGCTGTGGTTTTATATCCAATAAAGTCGGAGTATTGGGATCATATGCATTGTAATCCATTGCATCTTCAGATGGAATTGCCGCCACATATGGAGAACAAAGAGGAAGATGCAGCTTATAGGAGAGCCATGGAAGCGCTTAGTGATTATTGTTTTTACAAAGGAGAGCGCAATACTGAGGAAACAGCTAAACGGTGTATGAAGGAATATGCCAAGATTTGAGCAGGATAATATTGGGAGGTGTCTGATGATAGAAAATTTTATAGACAGATTTGTACCATCTAAAGATGAAAGAGAGTTTCTTAAAGACAAGAGTGTTACATTTTCGGATGTGGAACAGGCAGAAATAATAATTAATCATGAGTGCTTAAAAAATTCAGAGAAAAAACAGGCAGTGCAAGAGTTGAAAGAAACCATATCAGATAAAGAATTGATAACGGATTTAAATAAGGCAATTGATGAAATACCGGATTCGGAGAATTGCTGGCACGAATCGGGTATGAAATGCTTTTATAGAAAATTTGATATTCCACATAATTTCAGACATGGGGATATAGTAAGAGTTGTTGATGGGAAACATGAAGGGAATATCGGAGTAATACTTGGGCTTACAGATGAAGAGTATGAGAAACTTAAAGTCAAAAAGGGTGATTACAGTGATATACAGATATGTGTTGATGTCATATTCAGAGGATATGATTATCTTGGAGAATTTTCACACTCGCATGTTAATCCAATATATATTGAGAGAATCCAGCTTCCAGAAAGTGATGCAAGGAAACATTACATTGATTATCTTGTGGAAACATACGATAAACAGTATTTATCAGATTATAATACAGCTACACACAAAGAAAAAATAAAACAAAGAATCCACATTTTGTCTGCCGTTATGTGGGCGCAGGAACATCATAACCAGATTATGTATCTGGTGGATAGTGCAAAGGATAAAGCTTGTTTTCAGGAGATGCTGATGGAACATTATTATTTTGACAGAGAACAGGCATGTGCTATTTCGGATATGAGAATGAGCGTGTATACAGCATTAGAAAAAGATAGAACAAAAAAGGAAATACAGGAATTATTAATGAAAATGTAATTATAAGAAAATGGAGGGTGTCAGATGGAATTAAAACAATCAGATACGATAAACAGATATGATAAAGAAATGAAATCACAAGAGGAGTTAAAATATTTTCAGGAATCAGCGGCGCTTTTTTATAAAGATGTACAAAAATTATACAAAGAAGATGTTGAAAGAAGAAAGAATAATTAAAGGTGAAACATGAGTGTTGAGTATAATGTGCTTAATATATTAAAAGAACACAGTTCCAAAGAGGCCGCAATAACGCTGAAGGTTACTGATATCGTTACTTATATGCATAAGGATTATGATAAAAGCATTACAGATAAACAGGTCAGGAAAGCATTAAAGGATTTGACGGACTCAGAACTTAATCTGCCTGATGAACAGAAGGTAATCAGATACAGGACATATGACAATGAACGCCGCAAGACAGATTATTATTATAACAACATTATAACCGATGTAGAGTTTAAATTCCTAATTGATTCTGTGTTGTACAGTAACATTTTTAATAATGAAAGAGCACTGGATTTAGCCGGGCGGATTCAGACTTTATCAGGGAAGAATCTGAAAGATATAACACCTTATGCAAATGTTTCTTTCGGGCGGACCAGATATGCACAGAATACAGATGTTCTGGCAAACTGCCAGCTTATAATTGATGCCATTAAAAATGACAATTACATAGAATTTGACTGGAATGTATATGATGTTAAGAATAAAAATGTTTATCTTCATTTTCAGGGAAGAAGAACAGTGATTCCTATAAGACTTATGCTCAATAATGGAAGATATTTCTGTCTGGTAAGATACAGGGACAGCAGGAAAGTATATACATACAGTGTTGACCTTATGACCAGATTAAGAGTAAAGGAACAGAGGAAAAGTGATGGAATAGGCTTTGATAACCTTAATATACCGTTAGAGAGAGCAGTATATATTCTGAATCACCCTTACATGATGGGCGGTGAATTAAGACCTTATATTGTCAGGATAGACAGGGAGTATTTTTCAAGACTGATAGATGATTTTTCATATGAGATAAATGTTTTGAAAGAAACGGATACAACAGTTGATATCCGTGTAAATGCGTCATGTAAGGGAATGGCATACTGGCTGTGTCATCATTATGATATAGCTTCAATTGTTGATAATAAGGATAAGGAATTGAATAAAGAATTAAAGAAGGCAGCAGAGTCTATATTAAGACAGGTACAGGATTGAAAAAAGGAGGAACACGAATGAAATACTATATTAGTGATATGCATTTCTTCCATAAAAATGTGACAAAGGAAGGCAATAATTTTGATAACCGTCCATTTAATTCATTAGCTGAAATGCACCAGTATATGAAAGAAAAATGGAACAGTAAGATTACAAATGGTGATACGGTTTATATTCTTGGAGATATTGCTATGCGGGGTACAAACGAGGAGCTGATAGCCTTAGTTGCACAGTTAAAGGGCAGGAAAGTTCTTATTAAAGGGAATCATGATGATGTTTCTGATATGAGGTATAAGAATATTTTTGAAGAGATATATGATTATAAGGAAATTACTGACTATGTAGACCAAGATGCATACAAGCTTGTATTAAGCCATTATCCTATACTTATGTGGAATGGACAGCACAGGGGGACAATACATTTGTATGGACATACTCATAATACTTATGAAAATGAATTCTATCAGGAATGTTTACGCAAGCTGAATATGGAAATGCTTATGCGGTCAGAGAAGTGTTATGATATAGCAAGGGCTTACAATGTAGGCTGTATGATGCCTTATATGAATTATGAACCACGCACATTGAAGGAAATACTTAATAAATAACATACTTAATAAATAGCATACGGAGGGAATATATGGCGACATATGTGATATCGGATATTCATGGTGAATACGGGAAGTTTATGGAACTGCTGGATATAATACATTTTTCAGATGAAGATATATTGTATGTGCTGGGAGATGTTGTTGACAGAGGAAAGAACCCGGTAAAGACGCTCCTTAAGATGATGGAGATGCCAAATGTTATACCTATAGCAGGCAACCATGAACAGATGATGCTGGAATGTATGTTGGTTCTTATTAATGAAGTAAAAGATGAGAATTCCATCAAAGAATTTGAAGAAAAGTTTAGTGACGATATGTTCCAGAAGCTTTATGCATGGCAGAGAAATGGTGGGATTGCAACCACTGATGAGCTGAGTAAGCTGGATAATGAGACAAGAAAAGATGTGCTTGATTATGTGGCAGATTTTTCATGGTACGAGAAGGTAGCGGTTAATGGACAGAAGTATTTTCTTGTGCTTGGAGGGCTTGGCAATTTCGATATTAAGAGGGACATTGATGATTATTCGCTTGATGAGCTTGTATGGTCAAGGGTGGATTATGATGTCAGATATTTTGATGATGTAATAACTGTTACAGGGCATACACCAACAAGATATATTGAGGACAATCCCAGACCAGGCTATGTGTACAGAAAGAATAATCACATTGATATTGACTGTGGTGCATATCTGCCGGGTGGAAGGCTTGCGGCAGTATGTCTGGACACAGGTGAAGAATTTTATTCTGGTGGCAATGATAAAGACTGAGAATTTATGGAGGAATGTACATGAAAATATATTGCATGAGTGATATACATGCGTGCCTTGAGTCATTTGAGGCTGCTCTGGAAAATGTAATCTGTCATCTTGATGAAGATGACACAATGCTTTTATTGCTAGGCGATTATGTGCATGGTGGTGATTCTGGTAGAGGAGTGCTTGATAAGATAATGCATTTGCAGGAACAATACGGCAATGATAAGGTCATGGCACTCATGGGGAATCATGAAGATATGGTAATAGGCGGCGAAAGTACCATAGATTCGATGTATGGAGGCATGCAATGGTATGATAATGAAAATGCAGATGATTTATACATAAGCTGGTTAAGCAGCCTACCAAGATATTACACAGAAGGCAATACTATATTTGTGCATGCCGGAATTGATGAAACTGTCGGTGATATGTGGGAATGGGAGACATCTGATGATATATACACATCGAAATATCCCGCTGAAACAGGCAGGATAGAAGGTCTTGACATGAAAGTGGTAGCAGGTCATGTCTATACATCTGAGATATCAGGAGATTCAACGTTTAATGATATATATTATGATAGTGAAAATCACATATATATAGATGGGGATGTGTTGTCAACAGGGGTTATCCCAGTGTTAATGGTTGATACTGATACAGACAGCTATTATCGCATTACCGATGGAGGCTGCTGGCTACTGACGGAATATGAAGAATAGTATTGTTTAATGTCAAATGAAATGGAGGTCATTGATATATGATATATGCTATGAGTGATATTCATGGATGCATAGGAGAGCTTCAAAAGAATATGGAACAGGTTGATCTTGGTGGTGATAATCGCATTGTATTTTGTGGAGACTATATTGATTATGGTGACAGTTCGTATTATGTTTTGAAGTATCTTTGGGATTTGCAGAAAAAATATGGTGCAGAAAAAGTTGTGATTCTTAAGGGTAACCATGAGCAAATGTTTTTGGATTGGATTGAGGATTACAGAAACATATATTCAGATGGAACAGAAGATTGCAGGACTTTCAATGATTGGATTTGCATGGATTTTGAGTATGGAGCAAATACCATAAGTACATTTATATCGGAGAAACAGATGGATTTCTTAAATCAGATAGCAAGAACATGTTCCATGGAAACAATTAGCAGAGAAACAGTTCAGATGATTCTTTCAAATCATGAAAAGCTGATTTGGTGGATTTGGCAGATGCCTTTATATTTTGAAACAAAAAGTCAGATATTTGTTCATGCAGGAGTAGATGAAGAAGCAGGAGAGTACTGGATGTGGGGAGCATCTGATAACACTCTTCTTGGCAAGTTTCCGGCAACGAAAGGTAAGTTTTATAAAACGATAATAGCAGGGCATGTTGGAACCTGCAGCAGAGATCTTGCTGCTGATCGGAGTTATCACGATGTTTATTATGACGGAGAGAGTCATTATTATATTGACGGATCGGTTTATAAGGGTGGAAAACTGTTGCTATTAGCTTATGATGAAGAAAAGGAAAAATATTATCAGGTTGAAAATGGCAGGATGGATATTATTAATCCTTTTGACGTCAGATTCGGATTAGACTGAAATCGGAGACGTACATAGATATAGTAGAAATATTTAGAATTTAATGACATAATAAATAAGAATTTGAGACCGTTTCAAGTTTTGTGTAAACGTTAAAAACTGATATAAGATTTGTGAATAGTTACAAATGGGCAGAGCCGATTTTCCGGATTCTGCCCATATCTGCATTATACAGGAGTTTTTGGGCATGTCAATAAAACCTGCCTAAAACAAGCTGTTTTTACAGGTTGCGTCCGATTAGACGTTCTTCAAAATAGATTTCCAGCTGGGAATGGATCTGCCCCCAGTCCTGCCTGTGTCCGGTCCATTTTTTCGTGATATCCATAGTTGCCAGATACAGCATTTTTAAAAGGCTATCATCTGACGGAAAAACTGTCTTGCTTTTGGTCACTTTCCGAAGCTGACGGTTGAATCCTTCAATGGCATTTGTGGTATAAATCAAACGTCTTACAGCTTCTGGATACTTGAAATAAGTGGACAGTGTTGCCCAGTTATCATGCCAGGATTTATAGATTTTCGGGTACTTGGAATCCCATTTATCTTTGAACAATTCCAACTCATTTAAAGCTGTTTCTTCCGTTGGAGCCGCATATACAAGCTTCAGATCAGCCATCAGTTTTTTGATATCTTTGTAGGAGACAAACTTCGTTGAATTGCGGATCTGGTGAATGATACACTGCTGAATCTCTGTTTTTGGATAAACCGCCTCGATTGCCTGTGGAAATCCATTTAAACCATCAACGCATGCAATCAGGATATCTTCAACACCTCTGTTTTTTAATCCATTCATGATAGAAAGCCAGAACTTTGCACTTTCGTTTT
>ERZ772969.163-NODE-163-length-71768-cov-56.048680_pt1 | contig 71768 bp, 59 predicted proteins | sample MGYA00511676_ERZ772969 | MGnify/ENA primary metagenome ERZ772969 (study PRJEB29015, sample SAMEA2737651) | human gut metagenome | biome: human gut; feature: human-associated habitat; material: faeces | place: China | collected 2012 ... | reverse complement strand
ATCTCGTTAGCGAGTCTTTCTTCCATAGTCTTCTCGCCTCTTGCTCTTGAGAATGTTGTCATCCAACGAAGTGCTAAAGCCTGTCTTCTGTCTGGCTTAACTTCGATAGGTACCTGATATGTGGCACCACCAATACGTCTAGCCTTTACTTCGAGAACTGGCATAATATTGTTCATAGCCTCTTCGAATACTTCGATAGCTGGTCTTTCTGTCTTAGCTGCAATTCTATCAAATGCACCATATACAATCTTCTGTGCTACACCTCTCTTACCATCAAGCATGATGTTGTTGATAAGCTTTGTAACTACCTTGTTATTGTAAATAGGATCAGCTAATACATCTCTTTTTTGAGTATGTCCTTTACGTGGCACGGTTCTTCCCTCCTTAATAATCATTAATTCATCGGTACTCACAAATAATTTGTGTTTCGTGCTCGGTCTATATTAAACCTGCAACCTTAGGATTAATCTAACTCCGGCACTGTTCAAAATTATGTGAATAAATGTGTCATCGCTATATCTGCGTTACACTTTAATCTGCTTAAGCAGTTTTAATTACTTTGCGTCCTTCGGTCTCTTAGCACCATACTTAGAACGAGCCTGTCTTCTCTTAGCTACACCTGCTGTATCAAGTGTACCTCTTACGATGTGATATCTTGTACCTGGTAAATCCTTTACTCTACCACCTCTGATAAGAACAACGCTATGTTCCTGAAGATTATGACCTTCACCTGGAATGTATGATGTTACTTCAATACCGTTTGAAAGACGAACTCTGGCAATCTTTCTAAGAGCTGAGTTTGGCTTCTTAGGTGTTGCTGTCTTAACAGCTGTACATACACCTCTCTTCTGTGGTGCTGATACATCTGTAGCCTTCTTCTGAAGTGAGTTATATCCCTTCTGAAGAGCTGGAGCTGTAGACTTCTTTACTGTTGACTTTCTTCCCTGCTTTACTAACTGGTTAAATGTAGGCATTCCTTATTTCACCTCCCGGAATTAGAATAATAATCTGGTTGCACGCTCAGTAAATTCTGAACTTGTGTATGTGATACTTTATTATCTTTAATCACATACTTGTTTATTATATATGGTATATTTTTTTATGTCAAGATATTTTTTAGCTAATTACATTTTTAATTTTTAGGTTTATTACATTTTTTATATTTTTCACGTCAACTATGATTTTATTTATAATGAAATTTTATTATCCATTTATATCTTTCTCTACTGCAATGACTTTGAGGTATAAACCTTAATTATTTTATAATATTTACCTTGTTATTTTATATTAAAACTTTTTAAAATCTAACTAATAGCACATATTTAATTTTAATATCAATAAAAAATCCCTGCCCTCAACAACCGTCAGGCAGGGATTTAATTCATAATACTTATTATCAGATGATATCTGAATTAAGAATATTGAATATTATATTCACTTAAATGTTATTCTTCTGTAACATTTACAGTTTCATTGTCTTCTTCTGAAAGATTGATTTCATCATCTTCTGAAAAATCAAGTACTTCATCGTTATCGTCAGCATGTTCCTCTTCAATATCCATATTATCAGTATCAAGCTTGATATGCTGATAACGCGGCATACCTGTACCGGCTGGAATAAGCTTACCGATAATAACATTTTCCTTAAGACCAATAAGAGGATCGACCTTACCGTTAATAGCGGCATCAGTAAGAACCTTAGTAGTCTCCTGGAATGAAGCTGCTGAAAGGAATGAATTAGTTGCAAGTGAAGCCTTAGTAATACCAAGAATAATTGGTGTACCTGTTGCTATCTGCTTACCTTCTTCTTCAAGCTTTTCATTAACTTCTGTAAATTCTATTGTATCTACCTGTGAACCAGGGAGAAATTCTGAATCTCCTGCTGAATCAACAATAATCTTCTTAAGCATCTGACGAACAATAAGCTCAATATGCTTATCATTGATTTCAACACCCTGTACACGGTAAACCTTCTGAACTTCACGAATCATGTAATCCTGAACAGCTCTTACGCCAAGGATCCTTACAATATCATGAGGATTCTCTGAACCTTCTGTAATCTCTTCACCGGTAGCTACAATCTGACCTTCCTGAACCTTGACTCTTGTATCTCTTGATACAGGATAAGCCTTTGATTCACCTTCATCGTTAGTAATGACGATATCTGTCTTCTTCTCAGTCTTAGAGAAACTTACAGTACCACCAAATTCAGCAAGAACAGCAAGAGTCTTAGGCTTTCTTGCTTCAAAAAGTTCTTCTACTCTAGGAAGACCCTGTGTAATATTATCACCGGCAACACCACCAGTATGGAAAGTACGCATAGTAAGCTGTGTACCAGGTTCACCGATAGACTGTGCTGCGATAATACCAACTGCTTCACCAACCTGTACTGTCTGACCAGTTGCAAGGTTAGAACCATAACATTTAGCACACACACCGATATGTGAACGACATGTAAGAATTGTTCTTATCTTAACCTTCTCAACACCCGTTGCCACAATAGCCTTAGCTCTGGCAGGAGTAACAAGACGGTTAGCAGCAACTATTACTTCACCTGTCTCAGGATTGATAATATCCTCAGCGAGGAATCTTCCTGTAATACGCTCTTCAAGTGGTTCGAGTACATCGGCCTTAGCATCACTGTTAGCTGTCGCCTTATCATTAACAAAGTCTGATACATACATACCAGGAATTGCTCTGCCTACGCTACAGTCATTTTCACGAATGATAAGATCCTGTGATACATCAACAAGTCGTCTTGTAAGGTATCCTGAATCGGCTGTCTTAAGGGCTGTATCTGACATACCCTTACGTGCACCATGAGCTGAAATAAAGTATTCCAAAACGTCAAGACCCTCACGGAAATTAGACTTGATAGGAAGTTCAATTGTATGACCTGATGTATCAGCCATAAGTCCTCGCATACCGGCAAGCTGTTTAATCTGCTGGTTAGAACCACGGGCACCTGAATCCGCCATCATGAAGATGTTGTTATACTTATCAAGACCTGCAAGAAGGGCATCCTTTAACTCTTCATCTGTCTCCTGCCATACCTTGATAACATTCTTATATCTTTCTTCATCCGTTGAACGGCCTCTGTTATAGTTCTGTGCGATCTGTTCAACCTTCTTTTCTGCATCCGCAATAAGCTTCTTCTTGATTGGTGGCACTGTCATTTCTGAAATAGAAACAGTCATGGCAGCTCTTGTTGAGTATTTATAACCCATTGCCTTAATATCATCAAGAACTTCTGCTGTCTTAGTTGTACCATGTGTATTAATAACATGCTGTAAGATATCCTTAAGCTGCTTCTTTCCAACATGGAAATCAACTTCGAGTACGAATGTATTATCCGGATTAGTTCTGTCTACATATCCTAAATCCTGTGGAAGTATCTCATTAAAGATTAATCTTCCTAATGTAGATTCTGTGTTACCATATATTGTTTCTCCATTAGCATCCTTCTTCTCAACACGGACAAGAATCTTAGAATGGAGTGTTATTATCTTATTCTCGTAAGCTAAAAGAGCTTCATTGATACTCTTAAAGAACTTTCCTTCACCCTTGGCTCCCGGTCTTTCCTGTGTAAGGTAGTATATACCAAGTACCATATCCTGTGAAGGAACGGCAACAGGACCACCATCTGATGGCTTAAGTAAATTGTTAGGTGAAAGAAGCATAAATCTACACTCAGCCTGTGCTTCAACTGACAGAGGAAGATGGACAGCCATCTGGTCACCATCAAAATCGGCATTGAACGCTGTACATACAAGTGGATGAAGCTTAATAGCCTTACCTTCTACAAGGATAGGCTCGAATGCCTGAATACCAAGTCTGTGAAGTGTAGGAGCACGGTTAAGCATAACAGGATGTTCTCTGATAACATCTTCAAGTACATCCCATACACATGTCTCAAGATGTTCTACACTCTTCTTAGCTTTCTTAATATTATCTGCAAGACCACGTCTTACAAGTTCTCTCATTACAAATGGCTTGAAAAGTTCGATAGCCATTTCCTTAGGCAGACCACACTGATAAATCTTAAGTTCTGGTCCTACTACGATAACTGAACGTCCTGAGTAGTCAACTCGCTTACCTAAAAGGTTCTGACGGAAACGTCCCTGCTTACCTTTAAGTAAATCTGAAAGAGACTTTAATGCCCTGTTACCCGGTCCTGTTACCGGACGACCGTTTCTACGTCCGTTATCAATAAGTGCATCAACAGCTTCCTGTAACATTCTCTTCTCGTTACGGACAATGATTTCAGGTGCGCCAAGCTCCATAAGACGAGCAAGACGATTATTTCTGTTGATAATTCTTCTATATAAATCATTAAGATCTGATGTTGCAAATCTGCCACCATCAAGCTGTACCATAGGTCTTAAATCAGGTGGAATTACAGGAATTTCTGTAAGAATCATCCATTCAGGCTTAGTTCCTGCTGTAAGGAACGCATCCATAACTTCAATTCTCTTAACAAGTCTTGCTGCTTTCTGTGAAGTCGTTGTTGCAAGCTCTGCTTTAAGCTTTTCAAGCTCTGCTTCAAGATCAACACTTCTTAAGAGTTCAAGAATAGCCTCAGCACCCATTCCTACTCTGAATTCATCGCCATACTGGTCATATAATTCTCTATATTCCTGTTCTGATAATATCTTCTTAAATGGAATATCTGTTTCACCTGGATCTATTACAATATATGAAGCAAAATATAATACCTTTTCAAGGTTCTTAGGTCCGATGTCAAGGATTAAATCCATACGGCTAGGTATTCCCTTAAAGTACCAGATATGTGATACAGGAGCTGCCAAATGAATATGTCCCATACGGTCTCTACGAACACTCGCCTTAGTTACCTCAACACCACACTTATCGCAGACAATACCCTTATCCTTAATCTTCTTGTACTTACCACAGTGACATTCCCAGTCCTTGCTAGGTCCAAAAATTCTCTCACAGAACAAGCCGTCTTTTTCCGGCTTTAATGTTCTGTAATTGATTGTTTCTGGTTTTGTAACCTCACCATGTGACCATTCTAAGATATTCTCCGGAGAAGCAAGTTTAATCTGAATCTTATCAAACTTCATTGACTTATTTGATAAATCTTTCTTTGATTCTTCTGTCATTATAGTGCTCCCTTCTATTATTCCATAATATCTATGCTGCCATCACCATAATCATCCATATCATCTAATGAATCATTATCGTCATAATTGGCATCTTCAACATCCACAAAGCCTTCATCACCAACCGTCTGGATTGTAGATCCATTCTTAGCGTATTCAGCTTCATCGTCCTTACTGTTTCTTCTGTATCCGCCATCATCAAGCACTTTCTTGAAATCTGTAACCTCATATTCTGAGCTTTCAAGAAGACGAACTTCATTATTATCCTTATCAAGAACTCTTACATCAAGTGCAAGTGACTGAAGTTCCTTAAGAAGAACCTTGAATGATTCAGGAATACCAGGTTCAGGAATATTCTCACCCTTAATAATAGCTTCATAAGTCTTAACACGTCCTACAACATCATCAGACTTAACTGTAAGGATTTCCTGTAATGTATATGATGCACCATAAGCTTCAAGTGCCCAAACTTCCATTTCACCAAAACGCTGTCCACCGAACTGTGCTTTACCACCAAGTGGCTGCTGTGTTACAAGTGAGTAAGGACCTGTTGAACGTGCATGAATCTTATCATCAACAAGGTGATGTAACTTAAGATAGTGCATGAAACCGATTGTTACAGGACTATCAAAGTATTCGCCTGTACGTCCGTCACGAAGTCTTACCTTACCATCTCTTGCAATTGGAACACCCTTCCACTCTTCTCTATGTGCTCTGTTATCAGATAAATACTTAAACACATCAGGATCAAGTACATCCTTATATGCTGCGGTAAATGTTACCATATCAGAAGGATATTCTTCACCATCTTCTTCTGCTTTCTTTCTTTCTGCTTCAAGTTCCTCATCATCGAACGGATGGTTAGCATATGCATTAGCCATATCAAGTGTATCCATGATATCATGCTCATCTGCACCATCGAATACAGGAGTCGAAATATTAAAGCCTAATACCTTTGCAGCAAGACTTAAATGTATCTCTAATACCTGTCCGATATTCATTCGTGAAGGCACACCAAGAGGATTAAGTACGATATCAAGAGGACGACCATTAGGAAGGAATGGCATATCTTCTACAGGAAGAACTCTTGAAACGACACCCTTGTTACCATGACGTCCGGCCATCTTATCACCGACTGAAATCTTTCTCTTCTGTGCTATATATATACGAACTGACTTATTAACACCAGGCGCTAATTCATCGCCATTTTCTCTTGTAAATGTCTTAACAGCTACAACGATACCATATTCACCATGAGGTACTTTAAGTGATGTATCTCTTACTTCTCTTGCCTTTTCACCAAAGATAGCTCTTAAAAGTCTCTCTTCTGCTGTAAGCTCTGTTTCCCCCTTAGGCGTAACCTTACCTACAAGAATATCACCGGCACGTACTTCTGCACCGATACGGATAACACCATTCTCATCAAGATCCATAATAGAACCGCTGCTTGCTGATGGAATATCTCTAGTAATCTCTTCTGGTCCTAACTTAGTATCTCTTGCTTCTGTTTCATACTCCTCAAGATGAACTGATGTGTAAACATCATCTCTTACAAGTCTTTCACTAAGAAGAACGGCATCTTCGTAGTTATAACCTTCCCATGTCATGAAACCAATAAGTGGATTCTTACCTAATGCAATCTCACCATTCTGTGTTGATGGACCATCGGCAATTACATCTCCAACCTTAACTCTGTCACCCTTTAATACAATAGGCTTCTGGTTATAACAGTTACTCTGGTTACTTCTTACAAACTTAGTAAGTGTATATTCATGAATCTTGCCTTCATCGCTCTTAATAACAATTCTGTTAGATTCAGAAGATAATACAACACCATCTTCTTCTGCAACTACACATACACCTGAGTCAATAGCTGCCTTGTTCTCAATACCTGTACCAATTACAGGAGCTTCTGTTGTAAGAAGAGGCACTGCCTGACGCTGCATGTTAGAACCCATAAGTGCTCGGTTAGCATCATCATTCTGAAGGAATGGAATCATAGATGTAGCAACTGAGAATACCATCTTAGGAGATACGTCCATAAGGTCAATCATAGTCTTATCAAACTCTGATGTTTCCTCTCTGAAACGTCCTGAAACTGTATTCTTGATGAAATGTCCTTCTTCATCTATCTCGGCATTAGCCTGTGCTACATGATAATCATCCTCTTCATCTGCTGTGAAATATCTTACTTCATCAGTAACTCTTGGATTCTTAGGATCTGTCTTGTCAACAATTCTGTATGGGGCTTCAACGAAACCATATTCATTAATTCTTGCATAAGATGCAAGTGAGTTAATAAGACCGATGTTAGGTCCTTCAGGTGTCTCTACAGGACACATTCTTCCATAATGTGTATAGTGTACATCTCGAACTTCAAAACCGGCACGGTCTCTTGAAAGACCACCAGGTCCTAATGCTGAAAGACGTCTCTTATGGGTAAGCTCACTTAATGGATTATTCTGATCCATGAACTGTGAAAGCTGTGAACTACCAAAGAATTCCTTAATAGCTGCTGTTACAGGCTTGATATTAATAAGTGACTGTGGTGATATACCGCTTAAATCCTGAGTTGACATTCTCTCTCTTACAACTCTTTCCATTCTTGATATACCAATTCTGAACTGATTCTGTAAAAGTTCGCCGACAGCTCTTATACGTCTGTTACCGAGGTGATCAATATCATCCTTAGATCCCACACCATACTCAAGATGTAAATTATAGTTAATTGAAGCTAAAATATCTTCAACTGTTATATGTTTTGGAATTAAGTCAGCAATATTTTCTGAGATAGCTTTCTTAATATCTTCAAGTTCTGTATTATTAGCTAAGATATCTCTTAATACAGGGAAGAATACATGCTCTGTTACACCAAGCTTTTTAGCTTCCTGCTTATCAATATCAACCCACTTAGTGATATCAACAGCCATATTAGAAAGAACCTTAACCTTAACATTCTTTAATGTTCCGTCATTACCTCTGCATTCTACATCAAGAAATACTGCTGGAACGGCTGCATCCTGAATCTTAGTTGCAGTCTCTCTGTCAAGCTTATCTCCTGCACTTGCAAGTACTTCACCATTGCCATCTACAACATCCTCTGCAAGAATATGTCCGGCAATTCTGTTTCTGAATGAAAGCTTCTTATTAAACTTATATCTTCCGACTCTTGCAAGGTCATATCTTCTTGGATCAAAGAACATTCCTGAAATAAGTGATTCCGCACTATCTACTGATAACGGTTCACCTGGTCTTAACTTCTTATAAAGCTCTAAAAGACCTTCCTGTACATTAGTAGATGTATCCTTTTCCATAGTAGCAAGAAGCTTAGGCTCTTCACCGAACATATCAATAATCTCTGCATTAGAGCCAAAACCTAAAGCTCTGATAAGAACAGTTACAGGAACCTTTTTATTTCTATCAACCTTTACATAGAATACATTATTAGCATCTGTTTCATATTCAAGCCATGCACCTCTGTTAGGTATAACCTGACTGCTGTAAAGGAATATCTTTCCATACTTATCTTTCTGGATATCATAATATATACCAGGTGAACGTACCAACTGGCTGACAATTACTCTCTCTGCTCCATTGATTACAAATGTACCAGTCTTAGTCATAAGAGGAAGATCACCCATGAAAATCTCATGAGTTGTAATATCACCAGACTCCTTATTATGGAGCATTACTCTTACTTTAAGAGGAGCTGCATATGTTGCATCTCTTTCCTTACATTCTTCAATAGAATACTTGACTTCATCTTCGCACAATTTAAAGTCTATAAATGAAAGGTTAATTCTTCCATTGTAATCAGCGATTGGAGAGATGTCATCAAAAACTTCTTTTAAACCTTCATCCAAAAACCACTGGTAAGAATCTTTCTGAACTTCAATAAGGTTAGGCATTTCAAGAACTTCTTTCTGTCTTGAGTAACTCATTCTGATACTTTTGCCTGACTTTACCGGACGTATTCTGTTTTTCTCCATTGACGTTTCACCCCTTGTGTTTATTTTTATATAATATAATCAGTGTGAACTTATCACACATGCTTTGAAAATGCTTATTTTCAAAGTAAATAGTCCATAATATTTTATGAAATATTGTATGGACAGTTAATATGTCTGCCAAAAATAGGCATAAACATACCACAATAGTGCATTGTCCATAATATCATAGCTTTTTATGGATGTCAACACTATTTCTAAAATTATTCATATTATTACTATATTTTACATTACGCCAGACTTATAATATTAACCGCCTTGCAGGTAGGATTTGACTTTAAAAACACTCATTTCTTATTTGACCCGGACAATTTTAAAGCAGCTTCAAAATATCAAAAAATCGAGAATGGTTCACATTTCTTATTTAACATGAATACTTTTAAAGTCAAATCCTGATTAATATAATTAATATGAATATAAAGTAAACAATCCCTGATAAAAGGACATGCCATTTATCAGGGATGTATACTTACACTGCCTTTTTAATATATTGTTAAAAACAGTTAAATCTGTGCTAAATATGCAATAATTACTTAAGAGTAACCTTAGCTCCTTCAGCTTCGATCTTCTTCTGGATATCTTCAGCTTCTTCCTTAGAAACGCCTTCCTTAAGAACCTTAGGTGCTCCATCAACAACTTCCTTAGCTTCCTTTAAGCCAAGACCTGTTACTTCACGAACAACCTTGATAACCTTAACCTTGTTAGGACCTACTTCTGTAAGTTCAACGTCGAATTCGCTCTTTTCTTCTGCTGCTGCACCGCCTGCTGCTGCTGCAACTACAACACCTGCTGCTGCTGATACGCCAAATTCTTCTTCACATGCTTTAACTAAATCGTTTAATTCTAATACTGATAATCCCTTAATAACTTCAATGATTTCCTGTGTAGTCATTTTAAATTCTCCTTTTTAATAATATTGGGAAAACTTCCCTAAATTAATATATAGCTTCATAAGAAGCTGTTACAATAACATTGCAGATATTATTATGCAACTTCGCCGTTCTTTTCAGCGATCTGCTTAATAACACGAGCAAAGTTTGTAATAGGTGACTGCATACTGCCAAGTAACTTTGAAAGAAGCTCTTCTCTTGATGGAATAGTAGCAATTGTCTTGATACCATCAACATCATAGTAAGTTCCTTCAACAACACCACACTTAAGTTCAAGTGCATCAGCTGTCTTAGCAAAATTAGCTAAGATTCTAGCTGGAGCTGTAGCATCTTCCTTACAGATAGCAATAGCTGTTGGTCCTTCAAGCTGTTCTGTCATAGGCTCGAATTCTGTACCAGCGATAGCTCTCTTTACTAAAGTATTCTTATAAACCTTGTAAATTACTCCTGCTTCTCTTAACTGCTTACGAAGCTGTGTGTCCTGTTCAACAGTTAATCCACGATAATCTACTAAAACAACGCCCTTAGCGCCATTAATAGCAGCAGCGATTTCATCTACGATAGGCTGCTTAAGTTCTACCTTTGCCATGAATCAATTACCTCCTGTTAGATTACATTCCTTACGGAATAAAATTCTGCCTTCGATAAAATTGAATTTCATAGAGCAGGGTTTGTTCCACTAACTCAATAAAAAAGTCCTCCCATGCAAGACAGGAGGACTGAATAATTCATCATCATAATAATGCTAAAGCATTAATTAATGTTATATCCTCGGTAGGCGTTTGTCTTTAACCCTTGCGGGACCATACTGTCTTAGGCAAAATATAAATGTGATTACCACACTTGTGATAGTATACTATCATTATATATAGGTTGTCAACCATTTTTTATATTTTTTCAATATAAATTAGCCAATGTACTTAACTGTACTAACCTTAACACCAGGTCCCATTGTAGAAGTAATTACTACGCTTCTTAAATACTGTCCCTTAAGTGTTGATGGCTTAGCCTTAACGATTGCATCCATAATAGCCTGGAAGTTGTCTGATAACTGGTCTTCACTAAATGAAGCCTTACCAATTGGCACATGAATGATATTTGTCTTATCAAGTCTGTATTCAATCTTACCAGCCTTGATATCATTAACAGCTTTAGTTACATCCATAGTTACTGTACCAGCCTTAGGGTTTGGCATTAAGCCCTTAGGTCCGAGTACACGTCCTAAACGTCCAACGACACCCATCATATCAGGAGTAGCAACTACTACGTCAAAATCGAACCAGTTATCGTTCTGAATCTTTGGAATAAGTTCCTCAGCTCCAACGAAATCTGCACCTGCTGCTAAAGCTTCATCAGCCTTTGCACCCTTAGCAAATACTAAAACCTTAACTGTCTTACCTGTTCCGTGTGGAAGAACAACAGCACCTCTGATCTGCTGTTCAGCATGACGTCCATCACAACCTGTTCTGATATGAGCTTCAATAGTCTCATCAAACTTTGCAGTAGCGCACTTCTTTACAAGAGCACAAGCTTCTGCTGGATCATATAATGTTGAGCGGTCAATATTCTTGGCAGCTTCAACGTATTTCTTTCCTCTTTTCATTATAAAAAAACCTCCTAGTGGTAATATCGGAAGGGTATGACTTTCCTCCCACATATAAACAATTAAATTATCAAATTAGTCTTCTACAACGATACCCATACTTCTAGCAGTACCAGAAATCATTGAGACAGCTGCCTCGATTGATGCAGCATTTAAATCTGGCATCTTAAGTTCAGCGATCTTCTGAACTTCTGCCTTAGAGATTGTAGCAACCTTTGTCTTGTTAGGTACGCCTGAACCTGACTTTATGTTACAAGCCTTCTTAAGAAGTACAGCTGCCGGTGGAGTCTTTGTGATGAAGCTGAAGCTTCTATCAGCATAAACTGTGATAACTACAGGGATGATTAAGTCACCCTGATCAGCTGTCTTTGCGTTGAACTGCTTTGTAAATTCTACAATGTTAACACCATGCTGTCCAAGTGCTGGACCAACTGGTGGAGCCGGTGTAGCTTTGCCGGCAGGAATCTGTAATTTAATATATCCTGTTACTTTCTTTGCCATTTTAGGCACCTCCTAAATAAATTGTGGTAATTGGCGACTCACTATTCGTTCGTCTCCCACGTTCGCTTTATGCGAACATTTACATTAATCTCACATCTGTGAAACCTATCTCAACCGGTGTTTCACGGCCGAACATCTCAACATTAATTGTAAGACACTGCTTACTTTCATTAATGTCTGTAATCTCCCCAACTGTGTTCTCCCAGGCACCTGAAAGAATCATTACCTGGTCACCGACTTTACCGTCAAACTGTACTCGAACACCGTCAGATTCATCTGAGCTTTCAAGTATAGATTCTGGAAGTTCAATTCCAAGTGATTTAATCTCAGCCGGAGTAAGTGGTACTGGCATTGATCCAGGACCAACAAAACCTGTAACGCCTCGTGTATTACGAACGATATACCATGTATCGTCGTTCATAATCATGTTGATAAGGACGTATCCAGGAAACATCTTCTTCTTAGCAGGCTTCTTAGTTCCGTTCTTTACTTCAACTACCGTCTCAAGTGGAACAATAACCTCTAACACCTGATCAGAAAGATCTCTGTTTTCAACTGTCTTTTGAATGTTTTCCTTAACCTTATTCTCATATCCTGAATAAGTATGAACAACATACCATTTTGCTTCGTCCATCTAATCACCTTTTCCTTACTTTACCAAGAATTCGATACCAAAGCGGACAACAAGGTCCACGATTGAAATGATAACACCGATTACAACCGATGATATCACAACTGCAGCAGTTTCCTTTGTAAGTGTCTTCTGGTCAGGCCAAATTATCTTAGCGAACTCAGCCTTCAAGCCTTTAAACCAGCTTTTTTTCTGTTTTTTTTCTTTAACAGTTTCACCCATAATATTAACCTCACTGTGACAAACTACTTAGTTTCCTTGTGTAATGTGTGTGATTTACAGAACTTACAATACTTCTTAGTTTCCATTCTGTCCGGATGAGTTTTCTTTTCCTTAGTCATGTTGTAATTACGCTGTTTACACTCAGTACATGCCAATGTTATCTTAACGCGCACAACTTCCACCTCCAATTTTTTAATATTTGTAGGTGTATAAATATCTTACAACAACAGGATTATATGCCTTATACAGGAGCTGTTATCCTGCATACCTGTGTCCCTTTCAAAGATATTTACACCAATTGGCTTTTTTTAGGCATAAAAAAAAGACCGCTTCCATAGCCGTTTTAATATATCATAGTTTCTCTGTGTAAGTCAACACTTTTCCTATACAATTTCATTTTAAGACAATTTTTTTATTTTTTTTACAATTTTATTTTACTTAAAAATTATTTTTGTTGATTTTAGCTAGTGACATTTTTACTGCAAAACTATATACTGTAACTATACAATCAGGTGTATATTAATAAAGAAACAACATATGCAAAAAGGATTTTGCATTTTACATAATACTAAGGACAAGGAGGTTACTGTTAATGATAAGCAATGTTTATTCTTATTATCTGTCACATTATGGTAATAAATATAATTCAAAATACGAATCACATACAAAAGCACAGCTTAAGACTATGTCTGGTAAGGTTATGAAGATTAACAGCCAGACTCCGGCCTACAAGCTCGATACATCCGAAGATGCACAAAAATATGCCATAGATCTTAAGGAAAATGCCAGAGAGCTTGTAATAATTGCCAATGACCTTACTGATAAGGATGGCTCTATTAATTACAGAAAGGCAGCCTCTTCAAGTGATCCTGAGGCTGTTGAAGCCGCTTATATAGGAAGTCCTGAGGATGACTCAATTGAGGCACTTGATATTAATGTCTCTGAACTTGCCACTAACCAGATTAATATCAGCAATTTTCTTGCTCCTGATTCAAAACATATCGAAACTGGAAATTATTCCTTTGATGTTAATATTGGCAATCTTACATACGAGATTGAATTTGATGTTGATAAAAAAGAACAGACAAAAGATATACAGGATAAGATATCAAGACTTCTTAATAATTCCAATATTGGTCTTAATTGTGAGGTTGTTACCGATAGTACCGGCAACACAGCTTTATCAATCGAATCTGATACTACCGGTATAAGTAATACTAATAAGAATGTTATCTTCTCAATCAAAGCCAATGATGATGCTTATGATACTTATAGTGAAGATAATTCTGTATATACAAGAAGTATGACATTAATTAACACCCTCGGACTTAACAGAGTATCACAGTATCCTAAGAATGCTGAATTTTCCATCAATGGAGTTGAACATACATCGACTTCTAATGATATATCCATTAATAAGAAATTCGAGCTCTCATTTAACAAAACCACTGACGGTCAACCTGTAACTATCAGCCTGCAGACTGATAAAGACTCAATTACGGACAGTATAAATGAGCTTGTAACAGGATATAATCATTTATTATCTGTATCTAATAACAGCAACAATGATAAGTTTGCCGGAAATGCCAAGCTTCGTAAGGAATTTATTAATCTTGCAAAGACATACAGCTCACAGCTTAATCTTACAGGACTTAATGTAAATGAAGATGGTCATATAGATATTAATAAGGATACTATAACAAATGCGGCCGACAGTGGAACACTTAATGATATATTTGCCGGTCTGTCATCCTTTAAGGATGCCTTACAGGATAAAGCAGAAGATATTGTATTTAATCCCATGGATTACGTCAATAATAAGATAATTGCATATAAGAATCCATTAAGGGTTGTCAATGATCCTTATAATCTGTCAGCGTATACAGGAATGATGTTTAATGGATATATCTGATGATTATAATAACAAAGATATTACCAACTTATACCAATAATAACAGAATTTTAAAAATATACAGCCAATAAATACATCTTATAGATAACAGTACATAGATACCTCTTTTAAAAAATGCCTGTCAGCAGTAACATATACTGCTGGCAGGCATTAATAATATTATTAAGGGGTCAAAAACAGACTGTAAAACCAACCTCTTATATTAAAAAACTTGCGCAATCCTCTTTGCTGTACAACTCCATGTATAATCCTTATTAAATAATTTATATGCATTATCCACAAGCTTGTATCTTTTTTCTTTATTTATCAACAATTCTTTTGATATCTCTACACAATTATTATAACCATCAGATTGGTACAGACTGACACATTGTGATAATGGACTATCCGACTTATACATGCTGTAATCTGTTACTACTGCCGTCTTATTTGCCATTCCTGCAAAGACCCTGTCATGTATCCCACTCTTAAAAAATGGAGAAGAATCCAGCATAACCGCATATTGAGCTATTTTTGAAGATGACATTGAAAATGTGACAGGTCGTTCCCATGTTATATAAGGACTGTCCGATTTATCATATCTGTCCCACCAGTCACCTAATACCGTTAGATGTGTGCCATTTTTTATAAATGCATCTGCAAGTTTTTCTCTATAAAAATTCCTAAGATACATCTCAACCGGATATACATAATTCATCAATTCTGTAAACGTATATACAGACTTCCCTGATGAATAATATCTGCAGCCATGCTCATTGTCTGCATTCTTTGTTTCAACAGATATATTATGTATCACATTCCCGGAATATATGCCACTATGAAAATCCAAACAGCTTGTACAATTAAGCACGGTCTCTAATGCATTACACATTGTAATCGCCGTATTCTCTCTCATCATCTCAAGCATTGCTTTCATAATATCTGAAATAGCACATCTGGCATCGACATCATATCTTAACTTCTCATTTTCACAAAGATAATCTGCTGACATTATCATATTCAGATATCCGGCAGGATTTCTATATGTTCCTGGAAATATTATATCATTTTTCTTATTATCATATTCCGTATATGCCATAGCTTTGTCAGAACTCAATACTGAAAAAATGACATTTTTAATATGTGGATAATATTCCTTTACATAATTACAATGGTTTCTGTCAACTAATACCACATTATAATTATTCAGTGTACACGACAACGTGCTATGATGATACAACGGATTATCAAGGATATAGTTATAAAATGGTGCATTTATATGGTCAAGATAATAGCTTCCATCATCTAAAACCATTCTTGGCAGACGTGAATTAAAATCTATAACAGCTCTATAATTCTTTCCAATAAAGCTCTCCAGCTTAAGTTCATCTGCCTGTATATGATTAATCTTATCCAAACCGCCTGCCATATCCAGTTCACATATCTGTGTATCAAATCCAAGCTGTTCAAATGCATCAGATAGTCTTGATATAAAAAATGCCGCACTGTTATAACACAGACTTCTCGTGGTAAACATCAAAATTGTATTATCTGTAGATATTGTATTCAAGACAATCTCCATTCTTCAAAATATCATATTAATATTCATAACAAGACATATTATCATCTAATTCAAATAATTAAAACTTTGCACTTGTAACTTACTCTTATGAATACATATATGTTACTGCTTAATCATTATATCCTCAATCTCATTAAAATCTAATGAACCATCCTCAAATCTAGGCAATGGTCTGTCAAGAAGTATAAGCTTTTGAATCTCCCATCTGAAACCTTTCTTCTCATTATATCTGTCAATCTTACGCTTCATTGTCTCATATCGGATATTCTTCTTAACAGGGACAACAACTGCTGTCAGTTTATCGTCACACAATCCAAGGAAACTCTCTGCAACTCCATTAATTGAAGTAACCTCTTCATTAACTACCTTACGGCATATCTTCTCACCTGTTGGCAGCAATAATATCCCGGCATTCCTTCTATCAAGAACAAGCCTTCCATCGTGGCTGAAATGTCCATAATCTCCAGTATGATATGCATTGTCTGTAATAACCTTATCATTAGTTATATCATCCTTATCATATCCTGCCATCACACACGGTCCGCTCACAAGAATCTCCCCATCCTTTGAAAGAGTCACTTCTGTTCCGTCATAAATATCATATGAACCATCCATGTGATTACTTATTGCAATACATCCTGAGCATTCTGTCATTCCATATATTGAATATACTTCATAATCTCTATCCTTAAGATATTCAAATAATCTGTAAGGGCATGTTGCACCACCAATTATAATAGTTCTCAATTCCTTATTAAATGCCTTAACCTTCTTAAGATACTTAATCATGGATGGTGTTCCCGGAAGTATTGTCGCATTATAATAATATGTGTCAGCATCAATATGTCTTAACCCACGTCCAACACATACACATGCTCCCTTTGTCAGAGGCCATAAAAGACTATACGCAAGTCCGAATATATGATGAAGCGGAGTCTGTGCAAGAACCCTGTCATCACTGTCACATTTACATCGGCTGCTTATAGCTTTTACCGTATTTAAAAGATTAGATGTTGTAAGAACTACCGCTTTATCAGATTCATCCGCAGTTGCTGTAAACAATAAGATATTACCCTCTCTTGTATTCTTATCATAATCCTGTATATCAACTTCATTATCATGATCTGCCCCTGCAATTATAATTGCATGTTCATCAGCAAGTATATATTGATTAGTCGATGATAATATATAATCTGTCTTAATCCTCTCTAAAAGGCTGCTTCTCTCATCATGTGGCAGAAAGAAATCTACAAGAATCGCATCCTTGCCTGCCATAACAATACCAAACAGATTAACAATCCATCTGTATGACGTCGGACCACATAACGCTATTCTCTTGCCCGCATACTGTTTAAGATGCATGGCTTTCTTTACAGCATCCTCCATAAAATTATTATATGATACATCATATGTATCATATAATATTGCCGTCCTATCTTTATATTTATCTGCATTATCTGTTAATAATTTATAAAATGAAGTTATTTCCTGCATATTTTCCTCCATAAGTATTACCTGCACCGTATTAAAACGGCTTTTTATTTTTGGCTGACTTTACTTTATCTATAATTTTAGTGTATTAATGCCTTTTTTTCAATAATCTTTTTCTGACCATTTCTGGCAATTAGTTCTCTTTCTTCATCATGTTCAAAAATATCCCTTTTTAATGTTATTATACTCTATGAAGGATTGTATTAGCAAATTTAAAATCATTTTTAAATTTATATACCTATAAACGTATACTCTTAAAATACTATTCGATATACTCTTAAAATACAATTTGATATGTTGGAATTAAAAACAATATATGCTATTATTAATATATTGTTTTTAATTATCCAATGACTTTAAAATTCGATTTTTAACACCAGCTGCAACATCAGATATTTGGCTTGCGATTCCTCTGGTATTAAAAATTCCTGCGGAATGGAGATTAATATGAATAACCAACAGTTTTGCTTTATAATATGTTCAAACAATATTCAATACGAAACCGAATGTCTACGTTATATTAATAACTTAATAATTCCTGATGGTTTTTCCATTGATATAAAGGTTATACATAATGCACATTCAATGACCCAGGGTTATAATAAAGGCATGCATTCTTCAGATGCTAAATATAAGATTTATATGCATCATGATGTATTTATTATTAACAGACATTTACTTTTCGATATATTAGAACAATTTAAAAATCCTGCAAATGGAATGATTGGTCTGGTTGGTTCTGAAAAACTTCCAAAGACTTGCATAATGTGGAATGGACACCGATATGGATGCCTATACTCAAACAGCATATATTCATCCTCATATAATAAACTTGAATTAACACGGTCAAGTCAAAAAGTAGAAGCCGTAGATGGAATTTTTATTGCAACACAATATGATATTCCATGGAGAGAAGATATTTTTCATAATTGGGATTTTTATGATATTTCCCAATCATTTGAATTCAGAAAAGCAGGTTACAATGTAATTATTCCACCTATGTCAGAGCCATGGTGTTTTCATGATAACGATATTCCCGACTATACTAATTACTATACTGCAAGAAAGTTATTTATGAAAGAATATTCTGACATGCTTAACTGATGTATAACAATATACTTATCTGGAAATGGAGACAAGCTATGATTAATAAAGATACAGAGGAATATGTTGAATCCTTAATACAACAACAGGAGAACTGGCAACAGACATATGGTAATGACCTTATTCTTCTCAGGAATTCAATCAATACTTTTTTGTCATATAATTCTTATACTGCCATTAATAATATGTGTTCCTTTTTTCAATACAAAAGTATTCTTAATCCTTTTCACTCTAAAAATGATATTGCATATTGCATCGTAGGAGTTGATATTTCTCTTAGCGAATTTTCACACCCCTCTGATTCCCCATTATTCCTTTTAGATGTAAGCAGTATTGACGAACTAATACAAAAAATACGGCGCTATAAATTTCTTCTACTTAATATTGAATTTGACACTAACCAAACAAATGCTCTTGAATGTATATGCCATGAATTAATAGAAAATACTTTATCCATTGCCGCTTTTTTATCACTTATAAAACATTCATCTATTAACAAAGCTTATACATTAGCTCTTATAACTGACAATTTAAAAAATACCGGTTACAGCGAAATTGCCGATACCCTGTATTCTTTTTCTTCGGGTATTAATTAAATATTACATTTGACATTGCAAAGCCATATAAATTAACGTACAATAATATACAAATAAAATCAGAATGGAGCATAAAATGAACGTATACATATACAGATATGGCAGCATATGTGAGCCAGACATTATTGATTCCTTAAAAAGACTTAATTGTTCAGTTTATGAAGAAACCGTAGAAGTTACCAACAAAAATCTCACACCATCAGAATGTGTAAAAATTGTATCTCCACAATTACTAAATAATAATTATTCATTTGTATTTACAATCAATTTCTTTCCATGGATGTCCGATTTATGCAAAATTATAAATATCCCTTATATTTCACTGATAGTTGACAGTCCATTAACTGAGCTATATTATGACTCTCTTGCCAATAATATTAACAGGGTATTTATGTTTGATAAAGAGATGTATAATGAATTTATTCATATCAATCCATCACATATCTTTCATATACCACTGGCTGCCAATGTAATAAGAATACAGGATACAATTAATAATTCCTCAGAAGAAGTGAAGCAGAAGTATAAAAGTGATATATCTTTTATCGGTTCAACCTATCAGGAAAAATGTCTATTCAATACAATCAACCTGCCAGAACGTGAGATGGGTTATGCCAATGGTTTAATCGAGGCACAGCTTAAAGTATACGGATACAATTTTATTGCTGATTGTATAGACGATAACTTTATACAGACATTTTTAAAATATAACCCTCAGATATATAATACGTCCACCGGTTTTAAGCCTGATTATAAAAATATAATTGCCTTACAATACATTAGTGTGAAAGTTGCTGAACAGGAAAGAATCAGAACGCTAAAACATATGTCCGATTTATTCAATGTTGATATATATACCAGAAGTGATACTTCACATATGCCTAATGCTAATAACAAAGGATTTGCAAAATCACATGAGGAAATGCCACTTATATTTAATCAAAGCAAAATCAATCTTAATATAACATCAAAATCTATACGTTCCGGATTATCACAAAGAATATTTGACGTATTAGCCAGTGGCGGATTCTTAATTACCAACTATCAGTCAGAAATACCTGAAATATTCGAAGATGGTAAAGATCTCGTTATGTATTCCGATATTAACCAGCTAAGAGACTTATGCTCATATTATCTTGAACATGAAGAAGAACGTATATCAATTGCACAGAATGGTTTTAACAAAGTTAAAGAATTACATAACTATGATATCAGAATGTTTCAGATAATAGAAAAAGCATTTGGACAATCTGAATAAACACATAAAATTATGTTATAACAAAAACAGGAGTACATTTTGAAAATATTAATATTTGAACACAAGAATTTTGGAATTGAAGATATCTGTGAAACATTTAACTCTTTTGGATATACATATAAGGTTATAAGCACAGAACTTATATATAACCGTATAAATAAAGACTTTAACCAGATATTTGAAAAAGAAATCTCCGATGGATATGATTGTGTATTTACCTTTAACTACAACCCTATTGTATCAACTAACTGTAACATACATAATATTCCATATATTTCCTATGTATATGACAGTCCTCTTATCACATTATACTCATGCACGATAATAAATCCATGCAATTATGTATTTATATTTGATAAGATGCAATATAACGAATTAAAAAAAGCCGGTATCAATACCGTATATTATATGCCACTTGCTGTCAACAGCAAAAGACTTAAACGACAATTATCATCGTCCCTGAACATACACAGCAGTTATAGTTCTGATATATCATTTGTAGGTTCTATGTATAATGAAAAACATAATCTGTTTGATAAATTTAAAACAACATCACCATATACACAGGGATATCTGGATGGTATCATGAAAGCACAGTTAAATGTATATGGCTATTATTTTATAGAGGAACTTTTAACAGATAATGTGTTAGAAGAGATGCGAAAAGCTGTTCCATTTACACCTAACAAAGATGGTGTGGAAACAGATACATATGTATATGCATACTATTTTATCGCACGAAAACTGGCTGCAATGGAGCGTTATGAACTGCTCTCAGCCCTTTCTGATAAATTCAATGTTGCCTTATATACATCTAATCCAACAGACAACATGCCATATATCAATAACAGGGGACCTGTAGATTATTACAATAATATGCCATATGTATTTGCGAACAGTAAAATCAACCTTAATATATCCCTGCGTTCAATACGTTCTGGAATACCTTTAAGATGTATGGATATTATGGGATGCGGAGGATTCCTGCTTTCTAACTATCAGGAAGATTTCTATGAATATTTCACGCCCGGACAGGATATGGTATTATATGAATCCAAAGATGATCTGATCAGCAAATGCGATTACTATCTTAAACATGAAAATGAGCGTATCCAGATAGCTGAAAATGGTCTTGGCAAGATAAATGATTATCACACATATGATATCCGTTTAAGACAGATTTTTGATATTGTATTTAACTAAATCAAGTGAATTTCCTGATTTTCAGGTACATATCTTTCTCATCATCACATCTTCGCAACAAAGTTGCTCAATAATGAGGATTAGTGTGATAAAATAAGCCTGATAGCTTATTTTATCATACGACTTTTTAATTTAAAATTATATACCTCGTTAAACATATTTCATAAGATTCCCATAATACGTCTTTTCGCCAATAATATTTTCTTCAGAATAATCTATTTTATATGAAAGTTTAAAAATAAATGTATTCTTTATAACATCATTCCATATCGCTTCATTATAAAGGTTCTTAGGATTATCATTAATAAAATAAAAATCCTTATTATTAATAGGACACTCATCTATCATTCTTCGTACATCTTTAAGGTTATCATATGCAATGCATATAAAATAATCTAATGTAAAATACTCAATAGAACTGTCCATATATTTATAATATTCATCAAAGGCTTCCATTACAAAACCAAATAATCTATAACCCGGCTCACCTTTTAAGAAATTACATGCCCATCTTCCATGTACTACATCATCATCCCATCTGACCTCATTGGTCTTTTGTGTATAAAAATCATATCTGTCTAGCTCATTAATCCTGCCATCCTGTACAAAATATGTAGAATCTATCCATAGTCCGCCATATCTATACAAAAGTTCCATCCTAAGTCTGTCGGATAACGTGGTAAAGCTAATCTTACCTTCATTGAATTTATCAATAATCTGCGGTGAAAATGTAACATATTCCTGACAATTATCCAAAGTTATAATATGTAATTCATACCTTGAATAATCTAACTTGTCACTTACACTCTGTATACATCTTCTTACAAGTTCAGGTGCATTATCTTCCCCCTGCCACCAGCACATCCATACAGGAGTCTTTAATACGCTTTCTCCATTCTTTTCAATTCTATCCTGATATATGGTCTTTTCTAATACCGGCAATCTGTCAGAATTATACCTTTCAATAACAGGAAGAGCTATTTTGTTAAATAACTTCTTCTTTAATGCAATTTCTTCAAAATGCCTGTCAATCTCATCCGATTCCATCATCTTAACCGTTTGTTCTTTAACCTTATAACCATTTTTAATAAGCCATACCTTAAAAAGTCTCTCTGATAAGAATCCCATTACCCTCTTCTGATAATCATCCCTGTACGAAATATCTATTAACTTCTCTGCTTCAAATAAAATATCAAAAAGCCATTTACAATAGCTGTCGTAAACTTCTTTACGTGTAATAAGCATATTACAAAAATTCATAAGGGACGACTGCTGCATTATATCAAAAGCTTCAACATAATCAGGATACTTAATACTAATAATCTGTCTGCACACGTCCAGATCCGAAACATAATGCTTCTCCTCATAATATTCACGTACATTTATATTATTTCCAACCAATCCCGCCTTTGGAACTATACAATCATAATTTTCTAATACGTTCTCAATGTATTCTTTTGTTAAAAATCTGTCATTTTCAAGAAAAAAACGTCTGTAATGACATATTCCTATAATATCACACTTAATATTTTTCCATAACCAGTACATACCTGTAAGTTCACAATAAGACTTGTTCTTGTCAGAAATATTATCCCCTGTATCATCACCGCAATAACCAAGGTCTTCTGAAAGAGCCCTGCCTACATGTAATGTGTTATATAAATCATTCTTATCTTTAATCTCATTATATTTTTTATGTGTTATAACCCACACCTTAGTTTTCATTATATTCTCCATATTCTTACATGCCTTTAGAAATTATCGGCAGGCACAAGACAATATTCATCGTTAATCACCTTTACAGCATCCTTGTTATAATCGTCAGGAAGATACTTTACATCTGTTTTATATAAAAGAATATAATCTGCTGCCTGCAATGAAGCTGCCATCAATCCCGGCTTATCTTCCTCACTGACAGAATCACTAAGCATAATTGCAAGCCTGTATTCTTTGTACCCACACTCTATCAACTTATTATTATCTATAATCCTGTTATATATTGTATTATATATACCAAGCTTAGATATATCCTCTGAAGTTACCCCTGTAATATAACAGCTTTCTGGAATATCAAAATCAAGTATATTTCTTGCCACGCCGCCTATTGCCTTATAAAACAAGCCAATATCAAGCAGCTTATCCGGCTCTAACTGTCTGATAATCTCGCAAAATGTATACATCGTATCTTTATTAATTATCATTAATGCACTCCATTATTTCTGACTCTTTTATGTCTATAATTATCATAAATCTCCTAATTTCTCAAAGCTTCTTTGAATCAGCCTATACTTCTCCCATGGCACACTTTTTAATATATTCTGCCTTTCAACAAATTGTTTTGATGCTGTTCTTACAGAAAAATATACATCAAATTTTGCCTTAGTTATGTATCCTCTTTTATTAAGATATCGTCTTTCCGGATCAATATTTTCGACAAATATGTTGGATTTATCTATAATATCTGCATCATATTCATCTTCATCCGCTATTGCATCAAGTAAAAATGTCTCCATTGCGCCTGTTTCTTCAAACGGAATAACTAAAATAAGCAGTTGTAATTCACATTCATCCTGGAAACCATTTTTATATTTAATACTAATCCATCTGTTATTAACTATATTATCATAATTATTCACACCACAATCATTTATTTTATTAGAAATAATACCAATAAAATCATCCTCGGTGTCAACTTCATCCCTGTCTGTAATAATCACAACTCTATTATACTGTTCATCAATTGAAGCATTTATATTATAATCTAATATATATTTCATACCAAATGGAATACGACTACATCCTCCGCATCCGATTATATCCAGCTTTGAAACCAATTTTATAAGATGACATATATTTATATTTTTCCCTTCAAGTTTTATTCTTTCGTTTTTATTATCCAAGTTATACTCCCATGCATTAACCGTTCTCATGTAATACTGCAGTAAAACAAAATCAGAATACCCCTCACATAAAATAACACTCTTCATCTATCTAAGCTCCAATCCCATATTATCCTGTAACTCAATTGCCTTTCTTCCGTCAAGTCTTCTTACCGCTGTTCTGTTTTCTCTCTTACTAAGTGTATATACAGCTATATCATCAATACATTCTGATGAACACTTTAATAATTTTTCTATGGCTTCCTTACTATGCGATGTTAAAAATACCTGGACATTTAACTTTTTACATGTCTCTATTATCCACTTGAATGTCTTCTCCATAGCTGATGTATGAATAGCCGTTTCAAATTCATCTATCAATAGCACACCATCTTTTGCTGCTATTGCTGCACTCATAATCAATACTGCTTTTTTCATCCCATCACCATATACATTTAAAGGCAATGCTTTTTTATGTGCCTTTGATAAAATCTTATATACTCCCCTACCTGAAATATTCTTTTCAGAATTGTCGTAATTAATACTTACTATATCTTCGTCATACTGTTTTAAAACTTCCAATAGCTGCTCATATAACTCAGCATTTTCAAGCATGGCATTAAGATATACCATTCCATCTGCATGACGTGTTGGTGATATATATATTACATTCCTTCTATTTGTCTCATTCTGATGCCTGCTTTTAAATTGAATCTGTCCCTCATATATTTCCTGACTAAAACATTTATTATCATTTATATTCATATCAAGTTCAAGCTTTAAAATACTCTGCAAATTATCATCATCATTACTATTCCGACCATATACATATCCCAGCATTTTATTTATCTCTGATTCCAATAATTCTTCTTCTGTAACCTTCCCCTGCATATAAATATCTTCTTTAACACCATTTATACTTATACTATAAGCCACATTTTTATTATCAGAATCAACATTAAATAAATCATAAAAACCTTCAAAATATGTCATACCTCTCCTGATACTATAATTATCCCTTCTTATCAAAGTACGCCATACATTAAAATCTCCAGGATTCTCTATGCTTTTTAACAATTCAAGTACACTTGTTTTTCCACTATTATTATCCCCTGTTATAATATTAACAGAAGCTAAGTCTTTTAATTCCAAAGAACTAATACCCCTATAGCTTTTAATAAACATATCTGATATAAATACAGACATCAATCTTCCCTCCAAATTACATGTATTAAATAACACAAACGCCTCTAGGGTTATTATACTCTAAAGGCGTTTGTGTTATCAATTATAAATATAATTATTTTAACCTGTGATTGATTATTATTTATTATATATTCAATACATAGTTTATATTAGATTTCTTATTTTTTCAATTATTAACTATGCTAAATATCTTCTCCCATACCAAAGAATAATCATATTGTTCAATAATCTTTTTCTGACCATTTCTGGCAATTAGTTCTCTTTCTTCATCATGTTCAAGGTAATAGGCTGCCTTATCCATTAAATCCTGTCTGCTATAATACATTACAAGCTCTTTACCATCATCAAAAAGTTCAGCCAGCTCCGGCTGATAATTAGATAATAAGAAGCCACCTGCACCCATTATATCCAAAGCTCTCAGACTGATACCAGATAATATACTTCTTAATGTTATATTAAGATTAATCTTACTCCTATTGAACATCTTAGACATATCCTCATAATAATCTATATATCCCCGGGCACTAACCTTCTTCATAAAACTACTGTCTGACTGCGAATATAACGATACATTAAACTTATCCGACAATGACTCAATTAACTGTCTTCTTTCAATGACAGTAGCTTTCTTTCTTATCATGCTTAATATAATATCCCTCTGGGATACCCTTAATTCATCATCAAGATTAATATCAACTTTTTCCAATATACCATTTAAAAAAACATCACTTATTGAATCATCTATAATATCAGCACCCATAAATAATAACTGGGAATTAATTATTGCATCAATATATCCTGATTCATACTCACTTAGCCCTTTAATTTTATCAAAAAAATTATGTTCATCATTATACAGATTTCCCATAAAGGATATATCATTTATATAATGAGCTTCTGTTATCTTATTATTAATCTGATTGAGAACACGTCTAGTATTAACTGCCAATGGCATATGATAAATATTAGTAACTCCCATTTTTCTAAGTCTTTCTACCTGCAGCTTATCAAAATGAAATATATAATTATACGGATTATGTGACATAACAGAATATACCGTCCAGCATGGACAATCATATACCCATGATATGTACTTTATCTTTTTGTTTAATGAAATCTTAGATATTACCGGGAAGTAATCAACTGTAAAGATACAATCATAATTACCATTATCTATCTTATCTTCCATCAATTCAATAAAATCTCTGTCAACAAGATAATTACTCATCTTATAACACACACTATCTACATTATATCCCATACACAATAATGTATCATACATATCTTTATAGGTTATCTCATTCCATGTGTAATATAATATGTTCATAAATATCTCCATACCTCATATAAAACAAAGAGATGTGCAGTATCCTTTCCGCACACCTCTTTTAATATATAAATACTCTTATTCTATCTCTTTGTAATTACAAATTAATATGATGGGTTATTATTACTTTGCCTTAACAAATGTATCAGCTGCGTCTGTATATGTATCTGTATCCTTTTCATATCCAGTAGTAAGCTGATTTTCTGTAAGCATTGATAATGTAGTAACCATAGCTGCTACTGCTAATGATGAAAATAATCTTTTCTTTGTCATAAAATGTTTCCTCCTTGAATACGTTTTAAATAAGAGTATAATAATTATAATACTGTATGAATTCAATCCAATAACTACTGTACAACTATCTGTGCTGCTGTTCTAACTGTTGAGAATACCTGTCCATCCTTAACTGCCTGATATGCAATACTTACATCATATGTACCTGATGGAAGCTTGTTAGGCAAACCAAAATTCTCTATACATGAACCTACCGGAACTTCCGGTTTAGTCATAAGCACCTCTCCCGTATCCTTATGGGTAATCTCAAACTTTAGCGGATACCTGTTCTTATCAGAATTAGCTAATTATGCATTACTAGATGTACAATCACTGTTAAAAGTCCACTTTGATGTCATCTTAACAACGATCATGCCATCATTAACCTTCTCAGCTATATCTGATGCTGATATTTTCTTATCCTCAGAAATAACGATATTACCATTACCTGCATCCGTAGTAACAATTTGATTATCCTTATTCTTACCATCCATGTATCTATACATTCCAAATACGCATCCAGCCCCAACTACTATCAGACACACAACAATTGCTATAAGTACCTTGGGATTAATGCCCTTCTTCTGTTTAATATCTTCCATGATATCCTCCAAAACCACTTTATGTAATATATATCGTACCATATTTTTTAAACTTTAGTACTTTTTAACATTTTTCAAAAATTCAATTCTGAATCTTATCATTAATAGCCTTTTTTAACTTTGTTGAACTGGTACTTTGTGTATATGGAAAGAATACCATAGTCGCACCATGTTTTTCAAGCCATTCCTTTTCGGCAAGCCAATAATTGTCATTCTCATAGTCACTGCCTGAGAATTGGACATCAAAATGGTATAGATTAAAAATATCCCTAGTTCCACAATAATCTAATGGTAATTTTATAACTTCATCAACATACTTACATGAACGAACTATTTCGACCCTTTCCTCAAATGGTATATATGGTTCAGCTTGTTTATTAAGACGAACTCCTTCATCTGACACAACTCCCACCATCAAATACTTACATTGTGCTTTTGCTTTTTTAAACATATTAAGATGTCCTATATGAAATAAATCAAATACACCTGCTATATAACCAACATTATAAATCTTCTTATCTTCTTTGGCTATTTTCCCTTCTATATGATTATTATCCAAACATCTATTTGCAATTTGTTTACGTCTTTTATTAGGATAATCATTTCCAGGATTATATATATGATATTCTTTAATTCCCATAGTTTCAAGCTGATTAACAACTCCACTATATCCTTTTATACATATAATAATATGTATTTCATCAGATGGAATATCTTTTAAAATATCTGGTGAATTGATAGGTATTCCTTCAATATTTTCTCCCCACTTATCACTATTATTATCAATTATTGAATAAATTGAATACTCTTTACCAAACTGAAATAAAAAATGTTTCATAAACTTTCCCGAACCAAATAAAATAAGCTTTTTATGTTTATTATTATTATCATAGTCCTCAAATATATCCACAAAAATCCGCTGATATTCTTCAACACTATAATTAATTTTCTCTCGATTAGTATAAAGAACTCTCGTATCAATTTTCTTCTTTTCATAATATGTTCTAAGACCTTTTTGATTTCTTAATTGATCTATAAATCTATATGACATACGACTCCATATATCAATACATTCAGTCAAACCATATCTTTCAAATAATACTTTCTGCGGAATAATCCCTTCAAATTCCTTATCCATTCCATCATATATTATTGTTATTGCACGATACATGATAGCTTTTGCCGGACAGTTTTCCCAATAAAATTCCTGATCATAATATATATATCTATCTTTGGGATTTTTCTGTCTATTATCATAAAAACAATTAAGTGGCACCATATCAATATATCCTTTAGAAAGAATTGGTCCCAAACTTCTTCCATTCGCACTATTTTTGTCTTTTTCAGTTATCGTATCTGTATGTTCTGATGAATTAAGAATTAATTCATACATAACATCTAAAGCATTAAAGAATTCATGAACATCCCTCTTTGCAATCTTCTTTAATTCAATCATTGCTATTGGGGCATCAATATATGGCATTATAAATGTATTTCTATCTATTTTACAATTTGCAACATTAATACCCCTATTCTTAAGATTGTTAAGATTCTGATAAATATCTTTTATCTTCTTAGCTCCTTGTTCATATACAGCTTTCTTATATACCCTCTTAATTCCATCATGCATGCATATACTTGTAACAAGTGCATTTTCACGTCCCCTGTCAAGAGATATTGTTGCATGAATTGTCTCATCATAATTTTCGTCAATCCCTGCTTCTATTATATATGCATTAGCCATCTTATGAAACATTCCATTTTTTATCAGATCTGTATATAAATATTGTTCTTGCAAAAACACACTTTCCGGATGATTGTATATAGGACTGTATCGCATTGAAAGCTCTTCTACCGGTTCATATCCTTCAGCATATACTAATTGTGTCTCTTGTAATGATGGCATAACAGAATAAAATTTTTCTTTATTAAAGCCAGCTGTTTTAAACATATCTTTAAGCTCTGCCATAGAATAACATCTATTTTTTATATCTTTTGACGATAATCTTCTATAATTCTCAATTCCATCAAAATTATGATTAGTATATGGGTCTCTATCTCCACATATATATTTTAATGCATATCTATTTTCTGTTCCTATAATTACCTTACCTGTATTCTTTAACAGCTTTCTACATACATTTAACAATCTCTGCGAATCACTACATTTTTCTATAACATCTATACCTACTATGTAATCATACTTATCTTCCAATGTCTTTTCTTTACATATTAATTCATTGCATAAACATGATATAACCATACCTTTTTCTTCTAAAAACTCTTTTACAGCTACATCTACTACATCTGTATATATATATAATATTGTACAACTTGGTTTGAATCCGTACCATACAAAGGCTCCCTTTGAAAATTCTCTAACCAGTCCATCACAATCATTGGTCATTTCATTGCCTGTCATATTAATCCTCCGCATATCACCAAATAGTGCCATGATTTTTTATATTTTCATTCATTTATTAGCATATTTTAAATATATATTTATCATATTTTCAAATTGTGGCAATTCTTCACATTTTATTATTTCAACACTCTTTTCACATTTAGATATTATTTGGTCGTATATATCTGCACATGCGTATCTACTTGCAATAATATATTTTCCATCTGTATTTTTCAATTCACTTGTCGATTTTATTTTATAACCATTGAAAATTGTTCCAACTTTTAATTCAGCATTATCAAAAACAGCTGCAATGCTTGTACTACCCATATACTCTTGCAAACATATAATCCTATTAGCATAATCTCCTGCACATATAAGATATATTTTTTTATTTTGTTTAAATATATCAATTAATTTTATAGTATTATCAAAAGCATCTATACTATAATCAGGAATATCTTCTTCTAATCCTAAAATTATATCTATATACTTCTGTTCATTATAATCGAAAACTTCATCAATATATTTCATCTCTTTCATTGCTAACAATTCCTGCTTTACATTGTTAGCAAATTTTTTTGCTGATTGAATAGATAACCGTGAATAATTCCACTTATATGAATTGATTTTGACCTTATTTATTAAATTCTTTATATCATTATCACTAAATAAATTTCTTTCATTTAATTGACTTTCAACATACCTAAATTCATCAATTATACAATTAATCTTACTATCAGATTTAACAGAAGAATCAGCATTATCAATTCTATAATAATACATAGCAATATCTGCATATACACAACTCTTTGCTAACATGCCAACTAATATTGAAAAACTCGTATCCTGAAATGATGCACCGGGTGTTTCATTAAATTTAATATTGTTATCCTGTAAAAATTTTTTTGAATATATTCCCGACCAAATATGATTAATATCTATCAATCGTGCTTCAGTTTCTTTCTCTAAATCTATTTTTGAATCCAAATATTTCTGTGGCAATCTTATTCTCTTATAATCACTTATTATAGTCTTATCATTTTTTTCTAAAAATTCCTTATAATTTCCTTTAACATAATCCACATTATATTTAATAGCTACCTCATACAAATTAGAATACATATCTTTATCTATAAAATCATCTGTTTCAACAATTCCTATATAATCACCACAAGCATTTTTAATTGCCAGATTCAGCTGATATCCATAACTTTTAATATCAGAATGCATAACTTTTATTCTATTATCTTTACATGCAAACTTTTGTAATATTTCATATGTACCATCTGTGGAACCAGCATCAACACAAATTATTTCAATATCTTTAAAACTTTGTGCCAATACACTTTCCATGCATTTTTTAATATAATGTCCAACATTTAACGACGGCATTATAACACTTATCCTACACATAGTATGCTCCTAACTTTAATATTTATTCTTAATTTTAACTACAATCTGAGACTTATAATCATTATTAATTTGTATATTATCCAAATGATTATCATTAAGAGTATCTGAAACTGTTTTTCCTGAAATTGCTTCTTTTTTTTCACATTTACGCAAATACCATTCATATTCATTATCTAACTGTCCAAGATCAATTGCCTGATAACCTTCACACGCTAAATCATATGACAATATAGTTGCTACTGAGCCTAATGTTATTAATATTAAATCTTCTTTATCTGCAATATTACAAATCGAATTATATATTTCAGAATAAACATCAAAACTGTTATAATCCGGGCACAATATTCTCCTTACACTACTTGCACTAGATAACAAATCGTTATTATATCCTGTTCGAGTATAATTTCCTTCAACCATTATAATATTTCTTCCACAAAATAACTCTTTATACAACCTAAATATATTGTCTGCATTCCTCTTGTCTTTATACATCATATAAGCTCTGGAAACATATGCATCATAATATACTCTGTTCATATCTAATAATTCCATATGCTCTTTTCTTACATCTTCGGTTAAATACATTCTAATATCTCTTGCTGCTTCATCTGTATATTTTTTTAAAGAACCATAATTATCTGCTATTGCAATAACAACTTCTGTTTTATTACATAACAATACATTCTTCAGTCTTTCTGTGAAAACATCATTTTGCTTTTGAAACTTTGAACTATCACGTCCTAATATAATCTCAAATTCTCCATCCCCAAATCGACATAACGATTTTTTTTTATTAATAATTAACTTCAGTAACTCTTCTGCTGATTTTATTATTGGACCTGTATATGTTCCATACTCATATGGTATATTTTTTACCATGATTTCATAATATTTAATCTCATTTTCAGCTAAATACCACATTTTAGGATATGGACTTAAAAAAGGATAGTTTGATATATCATGTTCCCAAAAATAAATAACTTTTGAGTCATCAACATTATATTCACAAATGCTTCTTTTAATATCAGATATATATACTGTTGTTACAATTATATAATCAAAATTTAATTTCTTAATACTTTCAATTTCATTAACTATATATTCTTTGTTGTGTATTAATATTGGTGTTTTTTTATTTTTATCTATACACGCTACCACTCTGCACTCATCAAACTTCAACGAATCCAATACATATTTTAATCTTTTTCCCAACCCCCATATAACTATATTTTTCATTTTTTAAATTGCACTCCTTACTATTAGCTATACAATTTGTAAAATCATTTTTAACTTTTTAATTCATTTAGTATTTCCTGAATACTAACAATCTTCTTTACATATTTGATATTATCTTCCGAAAACTTATCTTTAATAGACTGATAGCCATAAGCCGTTACTATAAGCATATCTGTGGCAGGAAATTCATCTTCTGGTCTATAACAAATGTATTTATCACCTATATTACCCGCAAACCTATCTACAACATATGAAATATCCATATCTTCCTTTTCAAGCTGATAGATAAGTGACTTACCAATTATCCCAAGTCCGTAAACTGCAACACTTTTCACAGCATTCTTATTAAAATATTCTTTAAAGCTACACTCTTCCTGCACGCGATTTAGGAATTGCATTGCAATATTAAATAAATATCTATTTCTTTGAAGATCATTAAAAAGCTGCATAAGCTGTTCATTATCAACATACTGTTCTTGATTTTCACAGAAATCATCAACTTCAACATCCTTATATTTTGTTACAACTCTATTTAAAGCTTCAAGATATCCATATTCATAATCCGTATCTGGCTCAAGATACATCCCCTCGCCCCATTCATTCCAGGCATTTATAAATATATATTCATTTTGTGCATTAATTGCCTTTTTATATAATCCATCCATCATTTTTTCAAAAAGTTCTGGTGTATCATTTACCATACAACTTCCATTCATACCACGTCTCGGTGTATCATCTAGACCTGCCTGTGCCATATAATAACACTTATTATATCCCGCAATCTTTTTAACATTACATACTCTTTCTACAACATCACCATATTCATAACATCTTACACCATTCTTTATAAATGACTTATCCTTATTATTAAGATATGTAAGAACATCATCTGGCTGCTGTATAAGTGCTGCATCAACATTTTTTACTGGCATCTGTAAATGCTCTCCTATAATATACATACCTTCAAATCCATTTTCTATTGCCAATTTATTCCAGTATTCTACCATCTTACTAAGACATGTAATTCTATTGGCATTATAGAAAATAAATACAGGCTTTCCATCTTTTTTGATATATCGTCTGTCCTTAAAAAATGGCAATAAGTAATCAAAATGTTCTTTCCAATCCTCTTCTTCTCCATAATATTCCTGAAGAAGTATTTCCTTGCCGGTCTTTATATTCTTATTTTCACACTTTTCGCCCCAGACATTACCATATATCTTACTCCATGAACGTACCCATGATTCACTTGCCCAGTTAAAACAAAATGGAATATCTATATCTTTCCATTCTAACAACTTCTCTACCGGCTTTTCAAGAATCTTCTTATTATCCTTAAAATAATAATGGTAAAAACAAAATCCATAGATTCCATACTTTTTAATAAGCTCTGCTTGATGTTCAAAGACGTTTTTATTCATTAAATCATAATAATTCTCACCATAAGGCACTCTTGGCTGTCTGTGATTTTCAAAATATGCTTCATTATTCTTTACTGCTGTCCACTCTGTAAAGCCTTCCCCCCACCACTCATTATTTTCTTTAACTTCATGAAACTGTGGTAAATATATTGCAAGTGTCTTTATCTTACTCATTATTATCTCCTTTTCACTCTGACGGTAAGTAGAAATGGATACATTTCATCATTATAGTCAAAATCACTACTATCTAAATCCTGTGCACATAATCCATACAGATATGCAACAGCTATCTTAACATTTCCATAAGAATTAATTTCTACATTGTCACTTCCAAATACCGGTTCAAAAGTTTCAGCTAATGACTTTGATGTAAAGCTCCATTTTTCACCCCAGTTCTTATTATCATATTCACTTAAGGCCTTAATTCCTGGCACCGTTATAAGTGCCACTCCCCCCGGTTTTAATATATTATATATATTTTTTGCTGTATCTTTAAGATTATATATATATTGAAGTGTCTGTGTACATATAAGGCAGTCAAGCATGTTTTCAGTAAGTCCTTCTCCTGTTTCAAGATTGCCCCTAATGGCATCCTTGCCCCAACCCTTTACATGTAATACAAGCTTCTTAGCCACTCTATCCCCACCAAATCTCTCAATATACGATGATGAAGCTATTTCCATTACAATTCCTTTTATATCAGTTTTATGTTTTTCAAGAAAATGCTCTATGTATATACGATCAACTGCTGTACCCCTTTCACAACCAAATGCTCTACTATATGGTTTTACTGGCAAATTGATAATTTCAGCCATTCCACTATTCTTTTGTCTGAACTTATCTCTTAATAACTCTTTAAATTCATCAATTGTTTCAAACTTAGATTCAATATTATCTGTATCATAATAACTAAATATATTATTGCTGACTGAAAGCTTTTGCCCCTCACTAAATGCAAAGATATCCATACCCGAATAATGTGGTTCAATATTAACTCCAAACTCAATATTTAAATCTTCTACACCCAAATCCTTAAGCTGGTTATACATATTTACAAAATCTGCCGACATACATATAACCTTACAATCTTGAAAATTTAATACTTCTCTCGGATTATATACCATAATATTGTGGTTCTCATCCATCTGTGGCTCTATAACCCCATTATCAAGAAATGCAATTACCTCATAATTGTTCTTCACTGACTTTATCTTTAATTCACAATATTTCCCTCTGCCAAATATAACCGCCTTTAGCTTTTCCATTTTAGCTCCTTTATTTATTATAATTTTATCATTCTTTGTTTTTTTTATTTATCTCCTCAATGATATCTTTTATTGATAAAATATTATTATATCCAGATTCTAACAATTCTTTTTTTATTTCATCATAATAATAAATCGCCGTTATAACTACACACTCTACAGCTTTATTCCCATCTTGCGGTTTAACTATCCTACACTCTTGTGCTTCTGCTTTTAACTCTCTTTTATCAAGTATCTCTTCAACATTAATATCAGCACTCCTTAACTCCCGATATAAAAGTTGTCCTATATGTGCATAACCATATATTGTAACATTATTTATATTATTTTCATGAAACCAATCCGCGATATATTTCTTGTTCTGATATGACTTTATCCAATCTGTAAACAAATGAATAAACTGGGTGTATTTTGTAATTGTAACCTCTCTGCCTGCAATCTTTTCTACCATATCATCTTCTTCAGCTTCATTTAAATCTACTTTTTTATAAGTTTCATATAACTTACTATCCTGATTTAACTGACACGCTCTGTATTTTGCAAGACTGTTCATCTGTTTATCATAACGCAATAATTCTATCTGATCTTTATGGCATTGAATCAGTTGCATTTTTTTATCATTTACCTCTGTAATATCCAAATAATGTGTTACATCATGAAAAGGAACATGCACTTCATATTCATATATTTCTGTATCTTTTAAACATACCTGTTTTATTCTCTTTAAAGAATATAAAAAAGCTGCTGTATGGTCTACATGATTATCATCTCTCCATGGAAGAAATATCTTTGTATAATTTTCAAATTTAATATCGTCTACACAATTTGGGAAATTTATGAGTTTACCATCTGGAAAACCTTTCCATATACAAGAATTAATATCAATTAGCTTCATTTCATTATCAAGTTGTTTTTTTCTTATAACCACTTCATTCTCAGGTTTTACAGCTGGATTACCTTCTCTTCCATCCGTAAGAACAACAATTTCACATTGTCTTGGATACAACGCCATAATACCACCTACACCAATACATTCATCATCAGGATGTGGTGCTATAATTAATATTTTATCCTTGTTTTTTATACTTAATGAAATTATTGCCATATATATACCTCAAAATATTTCTAAAATTCTCTTTTTAAATGATTCAATTGAAAAATTCTTATCATACGTGTTTCTTGCATTTTTACCTATTTCTTCACATTTATCTATATTCTTTATGATCCATGCCATTTTATCTGCTAGATCTTTATAGTTTCCAACTTCAAATACCATACCATTACAATAATCTTCAATATACTTGGCAACACCTGTATTAGAACTTGTTATACATACCTTTTTATTCATCATTCCCTCTACTATTGTCAAGGATAGTGTCTCTTCAACAGATGCACATACCACTACATCTATTGTATTATATAGCTCTTTCATCTGAGAAGACTCATATTCTCCCATATACTTTATATTGTCAAAGCCTTGAATATTATTCATTATTTCGTCATAATATTTTTTTTCACTTATTCTACCAATTATATAGAATTCTAAATCTATATCATTAAAATCCGGAAGCATTTTTATTGCATCTGTAAATATTTTTTGATTTTTCAACTTGCATATATTACCAATTATTGCAAAAATAATTTTAGTTTTGTTAAACCTTTTAAATGGTTTTATTGCACTATCTTGTGCTGCACATGTCAAAATTCTCGCATTATTAATTCCCAAATATTCCTTTAAACTCTTATTTGCAATATTGCTGACTGCATATATTTCCATCCTGTCTAACTGATTTTCTCTTAAATACTCATTATATTGCGATTTCGTATTCATATATACTACACTGGGATCATGTACCCATAATATAACTCTGTTTGTTTCTGCCATTTCAACGGCATTTTTAATTAATATAATGGAATTTACTAACACATATTTATATTTATCTGTTTCTATGAAATTATATGTTCCATATGGAATACTATTTTTCTCTATAATTTTTATATAAGGATTTTTTATTTCTTTTATTAGCTTTTCATTGCAATTATAACTTACAATATGAACCTCATAACCAATTTCTGTTAATACATTAGTTAGATTTAAGACAGCCCTTGTTCCTCCATCATAAATAATAGGTGGCGTATATATAAGCACCTTTTCATGACAATTTTTAGTGTTATTCAACAATATTTTGTAGCTATTATCTACATATTCAATTAACTGCCCTATATACCATATCTTATTTTTTTCTACATTTAATTCCAGCAACTGTTTTTTCATATTATAAACATCTATGCTCATCAATATTATATAATCATATTTTAATTTTTTTAAGTATTCTGGCAAATATATATATACATTATCTATCTTCATTCCACATTTATTAATATTATTATCCAAATATGCTACAATATTAATTTCTTTATTTTCTAGATACTTTTTATATTTCTGTAAATAATTACCTGTTCCAAATACTATTACATCTAACATTTATCCTAAATCCTTTAATGTAGTTATACTATTTTTATCACTTAAATAAATTATATAATTCCAATGTTTCTCTAGCTGCTTTATTATAAGAAAACTTTGCTGCCTGAATTAATGCTCTCTTTTCTAACTCTCGTCTGTAATTATCATTCAAAACAACTTTTTCTATTGCATTTTCAATGGATTCAATATCATATGGATTACAGTATTCAACAGCATCTCCACCGACCTCAGGTATTGATGTTTGATCGGAGCAAATAACAGTTTTTCCATATGACAAAGATTCTAATACAGGAAGTCCAAATCCTTCATAAAAAGAGACAAAACCAGTAGCTAAAGATTTCCTATATAAATAAGCCAGTTCACCATCCGTAACATATCCTGTAAAAATAATATCCTTACGCTCTCCACAAAAACTCATAATTTCTTTTATTACACCATTACTTTTATTGTTATTTCCCACAATTATTAAATTAATATCAGTATTTGCATTCAATTCTTTAAACAGACAAAATGCTTTTACAAGCCCTAACATATTTTTATATGCTCGTAATGTTGAAACAGTCATTATATATGGTTTTTCTACTATTTTTCTAATTCTGTCACCTATTTCACCGCTATCTTTAACATCCAACTTAAACAACCCCGGATATACAACCTTAATAATATCAGGACTGACATTATATGAATTTATAATATCTGATTTAGTATATTCTGAATCAGCTATTATCGCATCCATCCAGTGAACAGACTTTGACCAATTCTCACCAAAATACATTTTCATTCTTGGCATCAAATCATGTATAGTCAAAATTCTTGCACATGAAAACTTTGAATTAAAATAATATGAATAAAAATAAGAATGAATAATATTGTAATTGTTATTTATCATAAAAGCATTCAAATTAATAATATTCCACGAATCTGACATTACAATATTTTCTGGCAAATCTATCCCCAACCATTTACCATTACCTACATAAGAATAATTATTATTTTTATCAATATTTATTAATTCATCAAGTATTCCGTATGTCAATCTATTAATTCCATCTATGCGTTTTTCTCTTCTAAATGGTAATATTCCTATATTCATAAAATTTCTGACACCTCATCTATATAATTATTCATTTTATTATATAAATACATTCCATCCATATAAATTTTTATATCTTTGTATTTATATATAGTGCCATCCATATCTGTACCATAAACGCTCAAATCACGGTTATCGTTATATAAACGTTTTGCAATCTCTAGCACATTTTTATTTCCAATTTCATTATAATTCTGTCCTCTAAAGAAAAACCCATCTACCTTTTTTGACTTAAGTACATGTTTTATTTTTATATAATCATTTTCAGAATACTTTTCATCTGTAATTATAGTTTTAATACGATGTGATTTTAAATTTATATTATGCAACATTGATTCTTTGGCAAGAATAATTATAGTGGCTTCAGTATTATTCTTTATTACTTGTTCTATAACTGCATTCATATAGTCATCTCTGTGAGTACCAATTAAAACCACACAATCCATATATGGTATTTGAGTAAAACTCTGCTTAACACATAAAGCATTCATACTTTTAATCAAGAAATCATATAAATTATTTTCATTATCAACATTCATTTTTATCTATCTTCCTATATGTTTTTATTTTATCCAGCACTCTTTCTGTTGCATTACCATCTTCCAATAATCCCATATTTTCAAATGTATAATTAAGCTTTTCCAAAAAAACATCTGAATTAAATCCTATAATTTTTTCTGTTAACTCTTTATTGTTTGTGGCAATAGGAAATGGTATCTCTTCATATTTCCATAATAATTCCCCTCTATCCTCAACATACTCTTTATAATCATCAACATATAAAAAGACAGGAATTTTCATATATGCAGCATCAAAAGCAACGCTTGAATAATCCGTTACTGCAACATCCACAGCCGCTAAATATTCATACAAATCATCTTTATAACTTATATCAATAACATACTCACTTTTAGAAAATTTTGCTTTTTGCATCCTAAGTGCTAATTGAGGATGTAATCTTACAAAGATATACCATTCTCCACCAAATTTCTGGTGAAGACTTTGTCTTAAAAGATTAAAATCTATCGTAAATTCTTCTGCAAATACTTCTCTTTTTTTATTTTGACTTCCACCTCTAAATGTAGGTGCATATAACACTATCTTTGAATCTGGTTTTAAATCAAACTCTTCTCTTATTTTTCTATATTGACTTTCTCTTTTGTTTATTAAAATATCACATCTTGGTGAACCAGTCTTTATTACAGGTTCTCCCCAAAAAGACCGTTTCCACTTATCTGTACACCAATCAGAATTTGAAAGTAATACATCTATATTCTTAGCATCGGCAACACTTACCAGTTCTCCTATTTTTGAAAAAAGCTCTCCTCTAAGTCTTCCAACCGGTTTAAACCCAACAGGCCCATGCCATGTCTGAATATAGAACTGTCCTTTTCTCTTTCTTGTACCCCAATTTTTCCTTGCATTATCTACCCATATCTTAGATGTTGAAAGATGATATGCTCTATTCCACAATGTATTTTTTACTTTTTTTATTTCTGGTGGAAACTCTTTATTTATGTCATTAACCAACCAGACCAACTCATACCTTGCATCACCTTTTCTCTGATTTGCTATAAGTCCCTCAGCAATATATTTGGGGTTACAACAATATCCAGCTCCTTCAAATGCACTAAATGTTATTTTATTTTTGTGTATGGGCAATATACCAAACATATAATACAAAAGTTTTGATGCTTTTGCTTTGATTCTTCTCTTTCTTATATATTTATCTTCACTTGTCATCTTTCTCATCGTAATAACCTTCTTGATTATATTTACTTATATAACTGACCTTAATTTTCTAATATTATCTGAAAAATCATCAACATCCCCTTTGAATAGGGCTGTCGTACCTGCAACATATATTGATGCGCCATATTTTTTTAATTCCTGTGCTTTTATTGAAGATATATTTCCATCAACTTCAACAGTCATATCTTCATGTTTATTTTCTTTTAAAAATTCATGCAATTTTTTAGCTTTATTCATCGTACTGCTTACCATTTTTTGCCCCGCATATCCAGGATTGACCATCAATAGATTAATTCCGTCTATATAATCCAACACTTCTTCAAGAACATATATTGGAGTTGCCGGATTAATTGCAAGAAAACATTTGCAGCCATATTTTTTCACTCTATCTATGACACGTTGTACCTGTGTTGTACTTTCATAATGAATCGATACAATGTCATCACTATGTATTCCTATCCATTCTAATTTATATTCAGGATTATTGATCATAAGATGTAAGTCTAATGGTATAGATGTCAACTCTCGTAAACTTCTTATATAATCAACACCCAAACCAAAATTAGGAACAAAATCCCCATCCATCATATCTATATGTAAATATTCTATTTTTTCTTTTTCAAATATTTCAATTGTCTTTTTTAAATCCACTAAATTTGAACACATCATGGATGCAGATATCTTCCCTTTATTCATAACTATTCCTCATTCCAAAATGTCATAACCTTACAATATAATTCTTTATGATTTTTCATAACATTAAGAGCTTTTATCAAATCTGTCTGATGATATTTATGTGTAATCATATCTGCAGTATTAATCTGGTTATTTTGTAACATGTTTCTAACAGCTGTCCAATCTGATTCATTTTCACCATCATATGTTGAATTCCATGTTCCCTTAAGCGTTAATTGCTTTCTTAATATTTTCCAATATAAATTTTGTTGCAAATTAATGTCTCCATATGGATTACCAACTAGAATAATTTGTGCTCCTGTCCCCGCATATTTTAATGCCTGCTCTATTGCTTCTTCTGAGCCAACACATTCAAATACTATATCAAACAATTCTGAATTTGATTGATTTTCTATTATATATTCAATATTTCCAAATCTTGATATTAATGGTTTCTTATTGCTATTCCTTGCTATTATTACAACATGAGAATATTCCAACGCATTAAGAATCTGTGATATTGCAATAGCTATTGTACCCGTTCCTATTATTGCTATGCTATTATTCTTGGATATATTTGCTTTCCGGATTGCATGTAAAGCTACCGATAATGGTTCCATAAGTGCTGCTGATTCATATGAAATATTTTCTCCTAATTCAATTAAATTCCATACAGGTACTTCCACATACTCCGCAAACCCACCGTTTCTTCTTGAACCAATGTAATCATAATTCTCACACATTTCATACATCTTCTTTTTACATTGATTACATTTACCACATGGTATAAGTGGAAATACTGACACTCTTTTTCCCACAATATCAGTGTATTTTTCTGCATTTACCTTAACAACCTCTCCAGCAAATTCGTGTCCAGGAATAGTAGGAAAATGGTATGTTCCTCTCTCATAAATGCGTGGTATATCTGAACTACATACTCCTGCTGCCTTAACTTTAATCAATGCCCAATCTTTTTTCAATTCAGGTTTTGAAACATCTTTATATGATAGATCTCCTATTTTATTTAACACATATGCTTTCATATACCATTTTCCTTTACAATCATTTCAAATCTTGTCAAATCTGCCCTTGTCGTAATTTTAAAGTTTGTATCCTCACCAGCTATTAATTTTACATTTAATCCCTTTTTATACGCCAATTCACTTGTTCCTCTAATTTTATTTAATTCTTCCTTAGAAGTATTCTCATTAATAGCATAATATTTATATAAATTAAATGCTTCTGGAGCTTGTCCTGCATATAATTTACTTCTATCCATAAGGTTAGTTATCTCTTTCCCATTATCAGAATAATAAATCGTATCATTTAATGGCAATACGGGCATACACCCATCATATTCTCCTATATTATTTAAGCACCTTTCAATTAACTCTACCGTAACCATTGGTCTTACTGCATCATGTATAATTACGTTATCTTCCGTATTACTGGAACTTTGAATACATCTCTTCAAGCCATTGTATATAGATTCTTGTCTTGTTCGTCCATTTATAACTATATCCAATATTTTACTTATCCCATGCTCTCTACACTCATCTTTAATATATTGTTTCCATTCATTAGACGCCACTATCACTACCTTATCAATCTTATTAGACTTTTCAAATTGCTCAAGTGTATATATAATAATTGGCTTTTCCTGAACATTTATATACTGCTTTGGTATATCAATATTATTCATTCTAGAACCAATACCGCCAGATAATATTATTGCATAATTCATAATTTCTCCAATCAATTATTACTCTTATATTTCAACTACTATCTCTTTCCCACCAACAAAATCATTATCAAAATAAAATCCTTTAAGAATATCTTTTGATACATTACACATCCCATTTAACATATTATAAAATATAATATCTTCGATACTCTCTGTTCTATCCTGCATTTGTTTTATATATTCATTACTATCTGCTACCAAAATGCTTTTATATATATTTATAAAATCTCTTATAAAATCAATAGCACCACCATTAACATTTTCCTTAATATCAAAGTTTCTCTGGCTTTTACCATCCGGTTCGCATACCATATTGCCCTGATTGTCAATATACCTTATCATTCCATATGGTGCCGTAAGAAATGTTTCTATATACATGTTCTTTTTTCTTGCAAGGCTTTTTTCAGCAACATAATCATTGCCATACTGAAAGCAACCAATCATAAATATATCATTTATAAACACATTATTCTCTGATAAACATGCATAAAAGCAATAACCTTTTGCCTTGATATCTGTTAATCGTTGCAGATAATACTGATTAGTACCATAATATCCCAAATCAACAGTTCCATAACATATTTCCTTTTGCATATCACCATCAGTTTCAAGATACTTAAGATAATTTTCTCTTTCTGCCTTTGCCTCCTGCATTATCATTTCTTTATATGGCTGAATCCACTTTAATATATTCTTGCTATCTCCCACCGCATTAATCTGCCTGTCATTATATTCAGAGGTTTCGTCTGTAACCGTTATCTCAAATCTGGATTTCATATAATCTGCAAATGTTCCGACATAAGGAAATTCTACAACTCTCTTAAAATCCTCTTCATTTTCCATTGATGCCATATATATTAACCTTCTCGATATTGGAAGATAACACCAGTCCTGCTTATAACCATCATCAAATAACTCCGCTACAATTCTATAATCCTTTTCAAGAAAATATCCATCTCTCGCAAAGAATAATAATTTATCTATTCCATCTTTCCTCGAATTGGAATATAACCATATAAGAAACTTTTCAAGTAATGGTCCATAGACACAATATCCATAAATTTCACTGTTATCAAATGATAATTTACCTTTATTACTACACAATGCAAATGGACTATTAAAAAGTTTTACAGTTACAAGTCCAAGACATATGCTGTCTGATACTGTATTAACATGTGATGCTAATTCCGATATTGACGAATTCATAACCATATCTTTTCCACTCATTACATAATATGAATCTATGCCATATTTTGTTGGATTTTCAATATCTCCGGTTTTATTATCTCCAATATGAATACATTTAGCATTTTCACCAACTACAGATGAATATTCTTTCCACATTGAACCCGATATTTTATCTTTCTTTTTCTCGCATGATATCCATATATGTCTGTCATCAATAACACTTAATCCACATTTATCCAACAGCTGCTTTATATCCTGCAATGTGTAATACATATCACTTATCAGATAAACTTCTTTCCCTGACTCTATACAATACTCATACAGCTTTGCAATATCATTTCTTGCAACACATAATTGCTCATCAATATCTCTTTCTATTGTCTTAATATCTTCTATAACTTCATCTGAAAGATCTGTCTCTTCTTTTATTGCCATATAAATATCATCTATAGATGCACATGAATCACACTTCGCAGATATCTTTGCCCTTACTGCTCCTATATCAGTATTTATGTTTAGTTCTTTAATCCTGCTACCTAACAGTCTGAATACATCTTCCGGTGAAAATATCTTTCTCATTATCAATGTATCGAATATATCAAAGGAAACTATTTGTGCATTATCAATCCTTCTTTTCAAATCATTATAAGAACTGCTCCAATATGAATTATCCTGATATGCCATATCATTTTCATCTATGCGTGCTAGTCTTCCATCAGAATAATAGACCGGAATCGAAACCATGTTGGATATTCTCTTAAATATTATTTCATAATTAGATGGGTCAGAATTAATAATTATAATATCTGCCTTATCTTCTATATTATCTATTGCAATTACCTTAATATCACAAAGTTCTTGTCCAATATTACTTCTATCACGATCAAGAAGTCCGACAACATTATAATCTTTTATTCCAGGAAGCAATGTGGCACTGCGTCTGCCAAGTCCATATATTGCTATATGCATGTCTTTTTTATCTGCAAATATTTTTCTGAAATTTTCAATTTCTATATCATATTTAGACTTCTGCTTCATCTTATCTATCCCTTATAATATTCTTTTCATGCCATTTATTATATAATAAATCTATCTTACCTGTTCGGCTGCTTCTACAAACTCTGTATTATCATTACCACAGCCTCCACATATCTTACACAGCTTTACAAATCCTTTTGCAAGATTGCCCTTACTATGTTCAAGGATTGCTTCTTTTGCACTATCATCATCCGGCAACGCTTCCAGATTAACATAATCATCTGGCACTGTACTTAACAACTTTGCTTTATCGGCACTCCATGATACATGGCAATAATAATATCTGCCATCATTAAGCCCATGAAAAACAGGTCCACAGGATAACATATGATTTCTTACTTCATCAAAATCATACATACGGTTATTTACCGGAAATCCAAAATCACACCATCTTAATGAACGGTTGACACTGTATCTTAATCCCGCATCAGCCACGCTTTTAACTGCCTCTTCAAATCTTTTTTTATAATCTACAACACCGGTATAATCACTAAAATCATATTTAATATCATACTTTGCAGATACTTCTAACAATCTCTTATCTGGCATTATAGTTCCATTAGTAATAATTCCTATATTACCAATTCTATCACCATATATACTGCCTATCTGCTCTATCATATCCGCAAGTTTTCTGTTAATAAGTGGTTCACCACCTAATAATCTATATGACACAACATAATCGACATGCCTGAATAATAACTCCAAATCGTGCATTATATCAGCCGTTGTATAATCAACCTGTTCTTTATAATATGGCATAAACATATTACAATGTCTGCATTTTAAAGTACATCTTGATGTAATCGTACTATGTATTTCCATAATACATGCCTTTTTCTTATACTTCCAGAACCACTCCGTAAGGAACTGCTCCATTGAACAGAAATCATTTCCCGCTTTTAATCCGAGCTTTTCCAAATCTTTCCCTACTAAAGCTGCATTTCTGTTTACTGTCATAATTACAATCTTACAAGCTTTAAGTTGGTCTTTAACGTCCTCAACATACTTTACAGGTATGTCCTTATATTCAATATCACATTTGCTCTTATCACCATCAACTATATATACAATATTAAAATTGTCCTTAAAAAAATCAAGGTTATCATGTGCAACCTTGCCAAAGCCATATATAATTATATCATTAATATCTTTCCAATCCTCAGTAAGTACACATTCCATTTATATAACCTCTTCCGCACAAAAATAAAGCCCTGCATACAAATGCAGGGCTTATACACTAATCGTAATATTAACTCTATTAACAATTCTATGATATATTAAAGCGACTCCATTCGCAAAGCAACGGTAAATCAAAACATTTACACGTTTATAATTCCTAATTATATAAAATATATCGACATATTTTATCTTTTCTTAACCTTTAATACACATTCTAACTCAATTCATTTTTCTCAAGATATTCCTTCTGCTCCTTATAGAATGGATATCCATGTGCGCTGGTCATGGGCACGCACTCCATATAGTTCCCATAATAAGCTGTTAATATCTTATCATATCCACAGGGAACATTGATTTTAAGACCATTATACTCCATTTTTATAATATTATCAAACCAATGTTTATCATATCGGAATCCATAATCTCCCTGGACAACTCTTGGCAGAAGAGTAAGTTCATCACATTCCTCTTCATTGAACATCGAAGCTATTCTTTCATCAAGTCTTAGAAGCTGATTTCTTAATGTGTTATCTCTTATAAGCTTAACACTGCACAATTCTTCTACAGCACATACATACTGTTCAAGTTCTCCACTCTGCTCATATTCCTCATATCTTTGTGCAAGGTCATACACCATTTCATACATATTTATCATAAGTTCTGCCAGTTCCTTATCTCTTGGTACATAATCCAACATATATATATCTATACCTACAACATACGGACAATCATAAAATTCTTTCTGTATGCTGTGAGGCACCGGAACACTCTTATAATTAGTCACGCTGCTCCAGGGCTGTCTGTGTGTATCAATGGTATAACAACTGTTCAGACAATATCCTGATGGAAGCTCCTCTTTGAGGCACTCTATAAGTTTCATGTAATCATTTCTCTTAAGACATATATCTATATCATCATCCCACGGAATAAATCCCTTATGTCTCACAGCCCCAAGCAGTGTTCCATAATCTGCATAATACGTTATATTGTGTCTTTCACATATCTCTATAACTTTCTCTAATACCTTAACCTGCGCCGCCCACACTCTCTTCATCTCTTCTGACACATTAAAGCCACATATAACTTCTTCCTTTAATGTTTCTTCGCATATATATCCTGCTCTTAAATCCATTCTATATTACCATCCATACATATTACAAACTCTGTATTTTATACATGTTTATAGTATCGGTTTATATAAGTTTTTACTTAACCTTGTGCAATTTTCTGACCTGATTATTTATTAAAATCTGTTGAAATCTTTTATTTTTTATAAGATAATAAAATATATTAATTTTGTTTCCAAATAATTAAATGAATAATCAATAGTCCCTATAATTAACAATGAAACACATAATTCAGGAGATACACATGTTAAATATACCATCAGATTACTACTGCGGCGAAACACGCTGCGATTTTTTTATTGAAGAAAAAATGAAAAGAGCCTGGGCTGCCCAGATTGAAGTTCTTGAAGAAATCAAAAGAATATGTCATAAACACAACATCCCATTCTTTGCTGACTGGGGAACTCTGCTAGGTGCTATCCGCCACCACGGATTTATTCCATGGGATGACGATCTTGATATAGGAATGCTGCGTAACGACTATAACCGTTTCCTAAATGTAGCTGACAGCGAACTTTCAGGTTTTTATACATTAAAAAGTCTTTATAATAATCCTATGCATGACAATGTAAAGGCAAGGATTACCACCGGTCAGTTTATGAATTTTTCAAAAGAATACCTTGAACAATTTCACGGATGTCCATATGTTGTAGGAATAGATATCTTTCCAATTGACTATATTCCAAAAGATAAGAATAAAATGAAACAGCAGCTTGAATACATTAATCTGATTCTCACTGCTGCCTCAAGTATCCCTGATAAACCTCCTTATGATGACAATATTATTGAACTCGCTTCAAAACTTGAACTTATGTTTAATGTCAGCTTCAACAAAGAAAATAATCTTTTTCATGAACTTAAAAAACTTTTAGACATGGTATCACAGATGTATACTGCAGCCGACTCTAATGAAGTATGTTCAATGATTGACCTTGCCGGCGGGTGGGATTATCACATACCTATAGATGCTTACAATACTTCCATTAATATGCCTTTTGAATACACATCAATTCCAATACCCTGTGGATACGACCATATTTTAAAGACAAAATATGGCGATGATTATATGACACCTGTTCAATGCCAAGGTTCACATGATTATCCATTTTATAAAAAACAGGAGCAGGCTTTAAAAGAAGTCATTGAAAAAGAATATAATCTTGCTCTTTCCGATAACGACTTTGATATGCTCTTAACTGAAAAACTCAGTACTTCTATATAACATATAAAACAGCCATGAATATAGTATATAACCACACTTCCTGTACATACGATATTCATAGCTGTTTTATTTTTGACAGTCAGTCAACTGATAATCTGTTAAATGAATAAATCTTTATTATACTGACTTTTATTTTATATTAAGATACAGTTCAGGAACATTAGTAATTACATCTGTAACTCCGTATGCCTTAAATCTGTCAAAATGAACATCTCTAAGTTCTCTGCCATCCTTATAGAAGGGCTCGTTAAAGTTCCACGCTCTTATATTCTTTCCCCTCATATCATCCGGTATCTTACAATCCATGGCACCAATATATGGATGAAGTGCTTCTGCTCCCGTCTGTCTTGCTTTTTTTATGCACTCTTCAAGTGATACATCAAGCATTCCTGTCTCACATTCAGGTGCAATATCTTTCATCATGGCAACTGATTCAGGTAAAAATGATGAATATACAATATACTTTTCCATCTTATTATCCTTAACAAGTTTATGAGTCGCAGTCTCTATGCCCTCATATCTTATCACACTTGTCTTAAGCTCAATATTTATCAATAATCCATTTTTTTCACAATAAGGTCTTAAACAGTCTAATACTTCCTGTAATGTAGGAATCCTTATCCCCTGTTCACATACATTAAGCTGTTTTAATTCTTCTAATGTATACTCACATACCTTCTTATCTCCATCTGTTACACGGCTTACATTCTCATCATGGAATACAACTATCTGCTTATCCTTTGTAAATTGCACATCAAGCTCTATCCCCTTTATTCCCTGTATCTTAGCCGCCGCCTCAAAAGCCTCAAGTGTATTTTCAGGATATTTCATAGAGCATCCCCTGTGAGCCCATATAAAAGGGCGGTCCAATGTTTCTGCATATTTTAAAAACTCATCATTCTTCTTCTTCCATAAAGGCGTATTCCACTCAAGGAAACTTTCCATAACACCTGCCATTGCAATACTTTCATCCGGCATAATCCCTATTGATAATACACCTGACTCTGATGCTGTATCTAAAGGGCTTTCATCAGTATTTTTCAAATTGTCTGATATATCATGTTCCCTCTTCTTAATTATCTCATATACAAATATAGCCAGCTCATATTGCAGTCCTGAACTCTCATACGGATAATTATATTGTTCTATCCTGCTGCTATCCTCATATCTTACAACGAACTTCTTTGTCATCCACCATGGAGATTCTGCTAATATATACCCTTTTGTTCCTGATATCAGAAGCTGTCCTTCTGACTTAACACCAAGTCCTGTTTTTACTGTTGCCATACCATCAGAAAATGTCAATTCAGCCTTAGTATATATATCAGCTCCATTTTCTGCTCTTACAGACCTAAACTGTACATCCCTGATATCTGTACCCATAAGTTTTACAACCGGTAGAAGCCCATAACTTCCAAACTCTAACATACTGCCATTATATACCGGATTTTCATACTCTCTTGTATTAATACATGTTAATCTTGTAAATGCCGCTTCAACATCAACAATTCTTCCGATTCTACCGCTTTGTGCAATATTTAACAATTCATTAAAGCCCGGACAATATGCCGTCTTAACCGCTTCTTTCAAAACAAGCTGTTTTTGTTGTGCAAGTTCAAACAACTCATGCGCTTCACATTTCTTTAGTGCCATTGGCTTTTCACAAAGCACATGTATTCCCTGCATAAGCATATATTTTGTATATTCATAATGTGTTTCATGTGGTGATGCTATATATACTGCTTCAATAAGTTCTGATAATTCATCTATATCATCAGTATAAACATCTATATTATTCCTGTCAGCAAATTTTTGCGCACTATCTATATGTGGATTATATACACATACTACTTTCACATCAAGGTTCTGTAATGCTGTATCCATAAACCTCTGGGCTATTCTTCCTGTTCCTATAATACCAATTCTCATATCAATCCTCATTTCTGAGCAATTTGTGTGAAGAGACGAAGAAAACTTCACGCAGGTAATTTTTCTTCCGTCATCGGAAGCTATTTGTTCTGCTCAGAAACAAACAGCCATAATTTATCCACATATCTGCTCTTTCATATATTCGCCAATAGAATATATAGTCTTTAATACAGGTTCATTCATTCCCTTTGGGAAGCTGTTTATACATGGAAATGTTTCAAAACTAAGTGTCCCATCGAAACCAATCTCTTTTAAAGCCTTATATATTCCATTCCAATCCTGCCCTTGTGTATCACACAACCCAAATGTATATGGCATCTGATGAAGATCTCCAACAGCATCATTTTCATGGAGATGCAATATTTTAAGTCTGTTACCCATTCTTTTTATAAAATCATAAGGGTCTCTTCTTACAAGCTGGAGATGTCCCATATCAAGACAGAATCCAAATAACTCCTCTCCGGCATACTCATTTAATGTATCAATATAATCAATGGCTTCATTCGGGTCTGCACACACACCTTCAACAAGTCTCTGTCCTATACCCTCATACAGATTCTCAAAACATATCCCAACCTTGCATTGCTTTAACATTGGAATTAACATTTTAAAATATTCTATATTGGTATTTTTCTCCTTATCTTTCCCATAAATGTACTGCATCTTAAATGGATGTATTACAACCCATGGAACACCAAGTGCTTCAGCTATAATTAATGATTTAGGAATAACATTCCCCTGCATATAATCATTCTGTCTGCCTCTGCCTTCAACTCTTACAGGATATGGTGCATGCATCTGTGAAGCTTTTATTCCATATTTTTCCATCGCCACTCTATACTGCAAAAAATAAGTAATAAGGTCATCTACTGATGAATCAAAGAAAGCGTTTACCTTTCCCTCATACAAATCGCTGTTCTTAAGAAAACAATCCAGGTTAAAATCTATCCTGTCAAACCCTGCTCTTCTTATCATTGCAAACCCATTATCTATACTTTTTTCAGGTATTATTCCTTTTGTCTGTACTCCAATATGCATATTTTTCCTCCAAATTACAAATAATAGTGATCCCAGTAACAGCCGTACCCTACTCCCATGCCATCCAGCTGTTCGCCTATGGCATCATAGAACAGATTGCATATAAGTACCAGTCTGTCCTGCTCTGGTATATTCTTTATCTCATCTGGTGATTTTACTTCAACACCCATTCGTATTTCACCCCAGTTGTCTTTATTATTGTCTGCAAAAAAAGCTGGTTTATATCTGCTGCCCCATTCCTCCATATAATTCTGTGCCATTTTTCCGGCACCAAATAATATTATATGCTTAGCTCTTTTAAGCTTATCTTCAAATTCAAACTGTTCCTCCCACTCTTTTTCCATAGCCTTTAAAAGCCCAAACATTGCCGCATGTAATTCAACAGGCATCCTTTCAAATGTTCCCTTTGTATTAAATACAATTTTCCCCTTATAATTCATCCGCACAAGCGAACCTATTATTCTGAACCAGTCAGTGGATAATGTTCCTCTTCCTGTCGTAAAGGTATATGGCATCTGAAACTGCACATGTTCCCCGTCATTATCATTCATATGCATAAGCTTCAGATTACTACTTACTCCTTCAATAAGAGATCTGATATTAATACCTATAATATTCGCATACCCAACATCTATGCATACGCCAAAAAGACTGGTTGCAGTTATATCATTTAAGTATTCAACAACACTATTCAAATCTGTAGAATCTGAAAAATGACCATATAGATATCTGTCATTCTTAACTATATAATTATTTTCAATATATATATCTATCGCATATTCTTTTATAATATCTTTATTTTTATCTGCAATTTCATACAGCTTATTTATCTCATCACAGCCAATAGTACTTATAACCACATATCTGGAATTATTAGTTCTCGCCTTATTCATAACATTCATAAATATATCGCTATCCAGCTTCTCTAATGAAATATATATTCCATCTATATTGATTGAATTATGATATCTGTCATTAATACAATCTACATCCTGATAATCCACTTCAAATATATTAAAATTATTATTTCTTGCAGCTTCCATGTCAAGTTTATGTGTATATTTTATACCTGTTTTAATCATCTTCCAGCCTTTCTAAATTAATATATTGTATATTCCCAATCCCTTCTTACATATATTTTCTATAAGTTTTTCAATATTGAGCCTATATATTTACTTCTTATTTTTTCTTTGTTTCATAAATAATTCTATAAACTCAGCCATAGTAATAGATTCACCAGCCGTCAGCTTGTAATCCTTACCACCAAAACCATTAATCTTAGATATAAATTCTCCAATCTCGTATCTAAGACCATCTCCCTGAAATCTTGGTTCATAATGCTCTACTAATGATGCATTTTCATATCTTACATCAAATTGTTTCATAAGCCACCATGGTGATGGAGCAATTATATACCCCTTAGTTCCTGATACTACAAGCTGTCCTTCTGTCTTGACAGCAACCCCTGTCTTTACTGTAGCCATTGCATCCTTATATCGTATATTAACCTTGGTATATAGGTCTAATCCATTTTCATCCTCTATACTGTCTATATTAACAGCATCATAATCTTTACCCAATAATTTAATTACAGGAAGCAGTGTACTCGGTCCAAATTCAAGAAATGCGCCTCCATGCTCGCTGTCTGTTCTTTCTCTGGAATTAACATCTGCAAGTCTTGAAAAACATACTTCCACATCCTTGATATCCCCAATCTTTCCACTCTTAGCTACATTAATTAACTGCTGGAATCCCGGACAATATGCTGCTTTTATAGCTTCCATAAGTACAACCTTATTATTCTTTGCAATGGAATAAAGTTCCATGCTCTCTTTCTTAGTAAATGCTACCGGCTTTTCACTTAAGACATGTTTTCCTGCCTGTAGTGCTAATCTGGCATACTTATAATGTGTCTCATTAGGAGATGCTATATACACTGCATCAATATCCTCTAAGAACTCATCAAAGTCATTGTTATATGGCTGTATCTCATACTTATCACAAAACATATTCAATCCCTGTATATCAACCGGATTATATGCACTTGTCATTACAATACCGCTTACATACCTCGACTCGGTAACAAATCTCGGTGCGATTCTTCCCGTTCCTATAACTCCAAGCCTTATAATCTTATGCTTGGAAGCTCTTAACATTGTTGATGATATATTAGGTGTTCTATCAAGGTATACCACCTTACAGAATGAATTAAGATAATCAAATGTACCAACCCAGTCCGACCCCACTGTAAATATATCAACATCATATTTCTGTATATCTTCTATCTTCTGTCCATCATGGTCTTCAACAATAATCATGTCAGCAAAGCCTGTCTTTTTGACATTTTCAATTCTTTCCATAATTGGATCTATTACATTAACCTTACCTCTTGCCTCATCAAAGTGTTCTGTAGTAACACCAACAATTAAATAATCTCCTAACTCTTTGGCTCTCTTTAACAGATTATAATGTCCCTGATGAAACAAGTCATAAGTTCCATATGTTATAACTTTTTTCATCGGTTTCCATTTGCCTCATATATCATATTTAACTGTTCTTTATAAAAAGGATAATCATGACTTCCGCCGCCCATATACGGAGTCATATAATCGTCACCATATTTCTGTCTTAATATCTTATCATACCCAACCGGAATAGGAATTGTTGTATATTCATAAGGTACTTCAATAGCGCTTTCATAATACTCCTTTGGATATACATCCGTTGGTCTTGAGCCTGCATGATCTGGCATCAACGCGATGTGTGTTGCCTCTTTTTCCGTGTACATCATACTTAAGCTTTCTGCAAGTTCTCTTAGCTGTAACGGATATGATCTGTTCACATCAAAACTAACACCACACATCTGCTCAATACCTTTTATAACTTCGTATTGTTCCTGCTGTGTTGCATTGCCATTTTCCAATTCCCCGGCAGTCAGCGTGGCAATTGCAATCAGCCTGCACTGCAGCTCATCTTCTTCCTGTGTGGGTGCAACATAATCCAATGGAAATATATCTATTCCCACGACAAAAGGACAGCCATGGAACTTTTCAAGTCTGTCTTCATTAAAACTTATTTCTCTTCCATTGACTATTCTTGCCAGCATATGTCTCCATCCCTCATCAGTATGGAAATTAACAATCTCATAATTATCCTTTAATTCTTCCTGAGCTATCTGACAGAATCTGGTGTAATCTTCACGTTTCATGGTAATATCCATATCATCATCCCACGGAATGAATCCTTTGTGTCTTACTGCTCCAAGCAGTGTCCCCCAGTCAGCAAAGTACTGGATATTATGTTTTTTACATAGTGTATCAACATCATGCAGCACCTCAAGCTGTGCCGCCCATGTTTTTTTCATAAGTCTCTCAACATAGAAACTGTTACGAATCTCTCCCTTAAAAAAATCCTTTGGCACGTTCATTTATCTGATTCCCTTCAAATAAAATTCCACAAACTAATAATACATAAACATTTATACCATCCAATAGCACTTTAAAAAATGTCAATTATTATAGTCTAAAAATTATACTGTTATTAAATGTCGTTATTTAAAAAGAAAAAGCTGTCGCTTTTCGCGACAGCTCTTCTCTTACCATAGTAGTAATTAAAATTAACCAAGAAGTGAAAGAACACCCTGATTCTGCTGATTTGCCTGTGCGAGCATAGACTGTCCAGCCTGCATAAGAATATTGTTCTTGCTGTATTCAACCATTTCTTTAGCCATATCTGTATCACGGATACGTGACTCAGCTGAAGAAGTATTCTCACTTGTTGTGTTAAGGTTATTGATTGTGTGCTCAAGTCTGTTCTGGATAGCACCAAGCTTAGAACGCTGTGTAGATACCTTATCAATAGCTGCCTGAATAGATGTCATAGCTGCACCTGCACTACTAAAGCTTGAAACTTTTAATGATCCAATTCCAAGTGATGAAGCATTCATGTTAGAAACAGAAATTGAGATAGACTGTCCGTTAAGTGAACCAACCTGAAGCTTCTTGCCTGTTAAATCACCATCTAATAAGTTCATTGTATTGAACTGTGTTGTAGAACGGATTCTGTCGATTTCGCTTGTTAACTGATCAACCTCTGCCTGGATTGCTGTTCTATCTGTTGAAGTATTAGTATCATTAGCTGCCTGTGTAGCTAATTCATTCATTCTCTGTAAGATAGAGTGAGTCTCATTAAGAGCACCTTCAGCTACCTGAATAAGTGAGATACCATCCTGTGCATTAGAAGCTGCCTTATCAAGACCTCTAATCTGGCTTCTCATCTTCTCAGAAATTGAAAGACCGGCTGCATCATCACCAGCTCTGTTAATTCTGTAACCTGATGATAACTTCTCTGTTGACTTAGACTGTGAACCTGTAATAATGCCCAACTGTCTGTTTGTGTTCATTGCCGCAAGATTATGCTGTACTACCATAATATTTTCCTCCTTGAATATACGGTGGCTTCCCTGCCACACATTATTAATTAATTCAATAACATGTACCTGCCATTGATATTTATTATATCGGACATTGTTTTATAAACTTTAGTCCGAATATAAACTTTTTTTAATTTTTTGTATTTTCTTTTTATAATCAGACTGTCTTCCTTAATTATAACCTTGGTAAAGTATTAAGACATCTCTTATAATTAAACTATAATTCCCACAATATCACTTTTTCTTGTCCATAAACTGTGGAGTATAGTCGATATTACTCTGTACCTTATAATAGGCATTCGCCATCTTGGTACTTCTCTTCGCCGTCTGCACATCCGCTTTCATTCTGGCAAACTTCCTGCCTACTGTAACCTTATTCCTTGCCTCCTGTGCCTGTACCTTGACACTAAGATCGGTCACAGCTTTAATAAGCTGCTGCATCTGCTTAATCTGTTCAGAATATAACTGTTTATTATTACCTATCGAGTCCTTCACTCTTTGGAATAACGCATCAAATCCATCATCCAGTTCAAGAAGCTTATCTATAAGCTCGCCTTTTCGTTCTATACTTGAATAAAATGCCTGTTCATCAAAGGCTGCACCGTCAGCTGATGCCATCTGTGCCTGACTTATATTAAGTTCTGATATCTCCTGTAATATATCTCTTTTCATTACAAGACTCTCTATCATCATCTGAAGATAATTATCTGTCATATTAAAGCACTCACCTTCTATGTTATATATAATAACATACCAATTAAATTATTAGTTATAATACAGGTAATTATTGCTCTTGTATCATGCGCATATACTAATCTTTATTTATACTTTTCACACTATTGCTTATTAATAAAGCATAAATATATATATCGTCAATTACTTAGTCTTCTGCATTACCTGCTTCCATGTATCTCTCATGCCTCTTATCTCAACAAGTGCTGCCTCTATATCTTCTGTCTTCTTTGAAATATTAGCATCAACCAGTAAGCTGTATATATATTCATATATCTTATCGAAATCCTTGGCAACAGGATACTTATGATTAAGTGTAGACCTTAATTCTTCTATTATTGCCTGTGCTTTCTTAAGATTATTGTGAACCTTCTGGATATCATTATGTTCAACACCTATAATAGCTATATTACAAAACTTAATAGCTCCTTCATACAATAATAAAGTAAGCTCTCCCGGAGATGCTGTAAGCACCTTATTATTCCCATACTTTGCATATGCCTGCTGATTAATAGCCATGTATATACCCTCTTTTCTCTTTATACGAATATTTATCAATATTATATCGCATAATCAACATACACGCAAACAATTATTATGAATAATTATCTGCGTGTATCTTAATGTGTTATATTATAACATATTACTATAATAATATTCTGATATAGTATATCCTATATTCTTATTTATAACTCATAAAACATTGTATTATGTAAATATCAAAAGTTTAAAATGCAATTATTATTGCACAACTATGCATTTCAGACTTAATATACCTGTTTATCCAAAATATCCTGATAAAGATGACTGCTGTGAATTAAGTTTTGCAAGAGCCGATTCCATCTTAGAGAACTTATTAAAATAATAATCTTCCCATGTAGATATCTCTGTCTCTTTATCCTTAATCTTAGTTGTATAATCAGAGTATTCCTTAGCCATCTCTTTATCATTATATACCTTAAAGGTACTTCTCATCGCTGTACCCTGCATCTTCTTACCTAAGTCAGTATACAGATTATCTGCAAGCTGTGAGAAGAATGATATAACCGCATCCGGATCATTAGCAAGAGCCGCTTTTAACTTATCTTCATTAGAAGCCGATGTACTGTCATCACTATCACCGTCAATGTGTAATACACCCTTTTCATTATCGCCTGATGAGAAATATCCTGCTGTAGATATGCCAAAACTTGATAATGAATATGCCTTTCCATTAATATTAAATGATCTAAGCATATCTGTCTTCATCATATTAGATATTGAACTTAATGTACCGTCTCTTCTAAGAAGTGAAGTCTTAATCTTGTCTTCCCATTCCTTAACCTGATCATCTGTCATTGCTGACTTCTCATCACTTGTAAGCGGTTCATATCCCTTGGCACTTGCAGCATTATAAGCTGTATCTATCTCTTTTATAAGACTGTTATAATCACTTATAAAGCTCTTAATAGAATCATATATACCATCCACATCATTTTCAGTTGATATAGTTACTTCATTATCACCGGTAAGTGCTGTTGCTGTGATAGTAAGTCCGTTAATAGAGAATGTATTAGTATTATTAGTAAATGTAGCACCATTAAGTTCAATTTCTGAATCCTGTGCATATATTCTCTTGGCTGAACTTCCTGATGTATCTGATGATACTCCCAATGTATTAAGTGCAGCCTTATATTCTGCTGTTGTCTTGTCTGAATCAGTTGTTGCACTCTTTACTGTCTCATATGCTTTAACCATCTTATCCGCATAATCTAAATGTTCCTGAGCTTCTGTCTTATAGCTGTTAATCTTAGAAGAGGCATCACTTGATGTAGCTGCTGCTGCCATATCGTATGTATACTTTTCAGTATCAATCTTACCATCAGTTCCTACATACTGTGCCATAGTGCTATTTGCAATAATGAGCTTTCCATTAGTCTTATCTATAGTATATGTTGTATCTGATGCATCACCAAAGCCGGCTTCCTTATACATATCGGTAATAGACTTAGTATTACTTTCAATTGTAGACTCAAGACTTTTAATTTCAGCTGCATTAGATTCCTGAAGCTTCTTAGCTGTATCATAAGTTGATGTATCATTAGTAAGACTTATAACTCCCTTAATAGCCTGAAGTCTTGACTGTTTTTCCGCCTTGGCATCCTCAGAAAGGGTATCATCTTTAAGTTCCTCTTCTAGTTTCGACATAGCATCTGAAAGATTCTTCCTTGCTGCTGCTATTCCTGAACCATCCTCGCCTGCCGTATTCATAAACCCTGTAATATATTCCTCTTTATACTTATCAACCGTAAGGCTTTCCGTTGCAGACTTAATATTGCTAAGATATGTACCTACATTACTGTTAAATGAACTTACATCACTATTATATCTGTTCTTAGCTGCATCATCTACATATGATTTATTATTTACAATGTTCTTATATGGTGCAATTATATTATCAATATTATCAATTGACGTATCAGCCAGCCCTAATGCAGACAGTGCTGTCTTACCATTAGCATCCGAGGCTGTAAGCGAAAACTCATGCTCCGTTCCTGATGTCTTAGAGCTTATAAAGAATCTCTGGTTAGTCTCATCAAAGCTGGCATTAACACCTGCCGACTTAAGCTGTACGATAAGATTATTAACTGTCATATCATCAGATAACTGTATGCTTGTTGTCTTACCCTCAGCAGTAACTTCAAGCTTACCTGTAGAACCCGAACCCATTCCACTAATCTCACTAAGCTTGGTATCACCCTTAATCTTAGTACTGTCTGTCTTAGAACTATCAGCAGAGATTACACCTCCTGTAAGATAACCTGCTGTTGCAAGCTTCTTAACCTTAAGGCTCTGTGTACCTGTAACTGCTGATGTTGATGCATCAACTGAGGCATAATTAGAATTAGATATCTTAGCCTTCTTAAGATTATAATTCTTAGAAAAACGCGATGTGCTTAATGAACCTGTGTAGAATGAATATATCTTGGTATTCATTGTATTCCACTTGTCCTGCTTCCATTGAAGCTTTGTCTGTGCCTTTACAAGATTATCCTTCTGTGTTCTATATCCGGACACCAGTGCTGATACCAATGCTTCTGTATCAAGCCCTGATGACATACCTGAAAGTCTTATAGGCATATTTCATTCCTCCATTCTAACTTATATGATATGCTGTTATAACACCCGGTATAGTACATAAATAAATACATAAATACATACATAAACACAATCAAGTCAATGTACGGCTGCATTACTTATGCATTACCAGACCGGCTGTCTGTATATCTGTACCAGACATAGACAGCATACTAATCCTCATTTCTAAGCAACTTCGTTGCAAAGAGGCGAAGAAAAAATCCGCACAGGCGATTTTTCTTCTGCCATCAAGGACTATTTGATTTGTTCAGAAAAAATAGGCATGTAAAAAATAACCGCATCGGCATTATTTTTCACACTATTATCTCTTCTCATCGACAAGAATACCGGCAATCTCCCATGCTTTCTCAAGCATCTTCAATGCCTTTTCTGATGGTATCTCTTTGATAACTTCATCTGTTTCTTTATCTTTTATTGTTATTGTTACTCTGTGAGTCGGTTCATTATAACCAAACTCTGCAACAGTGTTACGGTTAATAAGCTTATTAATCTCCTTAATATCCTGCATTGTTGCCTGAGCCTGCTGTCCAGAATTATTATCCTCCTGATTACCATTCTGACCACCATTATTAGCTGCACCCTCGCTTGTCTTAGCAACCACCTGTGTCTGCTGGTCTGCTGTCACACTGACTGCATCTGATGCTGAACTTGTCTTAGCAACATTCTCAACCGGCTTAGCGGCTGTAACTGCCTGACTCTGAAAATTGTGAGCTCCTACTGCTCCCTTAACTGCTTCAATTCCCATTGTATCCACCTCCGTGTGAAATAATAAAAATTTTCTCTAATATTGTAATATTATTAAATTAACCAATTCCTGATACATATAAATGTTATAGGAATCTTACGCCTGTATTATATCAGGCTGTTCAAGGCTTATTTATAATGCCTTCGGCTAAAATAAGACTCACTTATGAGCTTTATGTTTTAAAAGATAAGCTGTATAACTTATCCAATATTAACCCTGTCAAGAAATATATCGGAAATAAACACCGAAAATTAACCCTTTATGCCAGCTGTTTTCCATGTTTTACCGCATATTACATACAATCTATTACTTCTTAAACAGCTTCTTAAGGCTCTCTGCATCGGGTGAAGCGGTAACCGCTTCCTTGTTGGCCTCCTGTATCTGGATATATACTTCTTTTCTATATACCGGCACTGACTTAGGTGCAGATATTCCAAGCTTTACCTGATCTCCCTTAATGTCAATTACCTTAATCTCAATATTATCATTAACTATAATCGCCTCGTCTTTTCTTCTCGATAAAGCAAGCATATCTACTCACCATCCTTTCCAGACTGTTCCTTAAGATAGTCATAGATTGGATATCTCACAAGATAATCTTCATTTTCAGCAATCAACTGGACTGCCTTTAATGTATCTGCATTAATAATAATCGGTGCTTTAAGATTACATGTCATCTTTGTAATGTCATGTGGCACTGTCATTGTAACAAATATTAACAGATGTGCATTATCAATATCATCACTTCCAAGACACTTAAGCATCTCATCATCTGCTACCGGATTATAATCAGGCTTCACATATTCAGGCTTCAATACCGGAAGTGCAAATGCAGCCTCTTCCATTGACTGTAACCACATCATGGCCGAATCTGACTTTTCCTCTGAGTCTGCATCGTATATGAGTGTATACTTTTTATAATCCTGAAAACCTATTATTCCATTGTCAAATGTAATAATCTTATCATCTGATATATCTATAGTTCCGAACTTTTCTGTATTAATTCTCACTGATTATCACACCTTTCCGCTATCTGATATAAATATCATGATTATAGCTTATTTTCTAATTTGCATTTCCATGCAGCTTATAACAATTTATACAACTTTAAAAATGCATGGATATTTTTAATTTTAGAAAACAGGAACCAGTTAATCTCTGGTCCCATACTATCTAAATGTTATAACATATTAATCGACATATCTTATAAGAAGTCAAGAAGTGTCTGCTGAACTACTTTACTTGCTGCTGAAAGTGAAGCATTGTATACGAGCTCGGCTGATGCATAACCGATTACAACCTCTTCAAGATCTATATCTTCATTATTAGACTTAAGTGACTTAAAATTAGTCTTCTGCTCTGTAACACGGCTCTTTGTCAATGTAAGTCGTGACTCTCTGTTACCTACATCTGCCTTAGCAACTGAATTCTGCTGCTGATATGACTTCATCTGCTTAACACCATTTTCAAATGCCTCAGTCATATTATTCTTTGCAAGGTCATATTGCTTATTGAGTCCTTCAAGCATCGAATTAAGAGTACTCTGTGAAGTCTTATCACTATATCTTTCTTCACTCATCATTGACTTAACCTGTGATATCTGTGCCTCAATATCAAGTACATCATTAACAGAAGTGACAAGAGAATCTATATCTCTTCCAAGATATATATTAAATGCCTCATCTGCCTGTGTATTAATCTTTAGCTTCTGTGAGTAGTTGACATTATATTCAATTGCCTCATCCTTCTTCTCATATGTAACACCTGTATTATTATCAATACAGTTATAATACATCGTAGGATTAAGATCCCCCTTCTGGAAATTGTCTTTAGTATATGAAACAGAGAATTTATTACTCTCATATACGTTGGAATAAATATCAGCTCCAAGAATAATCTCACCTGTTGAACTGTTAAATATTATCTCATTATCTTCCGGTATGGCATTATCATCTTTAGTCGTTCCAAGTACTACCTGCTTACCCTCTGTATCTGTAAATGTAAACTTTCCATCAGCATCACCTGTTACCGTCTGTGTATCCTTAACAACCGGATTGCCGTTGTCATCCTTTTTAATATTGCCATCATCATCAAGTTCATAAGTTGTAACCACCGCAGAAGTTCCATCCTCTGACACCTTAATATCCGTATTATTATATGTCATATTAAAGCCTGTATCATGTACTCCGGTATATGCTGTCCTTAATGTATGGACAGTCTTTACATTGGGAGTTACAATATTACCATCGGCATCCTTATGAAGATTAAGATTCATAATATCATCATTAGTATATGAATTAGTATATGCTTTCTTAGTTGTAAGATAACTTCTATTAAAATCCTGTGAAATTGTATAGCTTATATTCTTAGCATCGTCATCTGACTGGTATGTAAGCGGTGTATCTGTCTTATATCCGGTAAATACATATCTTCCGGCATATTCAACATCTCCCTCTGCATAAAATGCTTCCTTTAACTTACTAAGTGTCTCACTGATAGTCTGTCTTTGCTCAGAAGAATATGAATCAGTAGCACCCTGCTCACAATATCCATATAACCGTGTAATTATTGAATTACCTTCATCTAATGCACCCTCCGTCGTATCAAGCCATGAACTTGCATCAGGGATATTCTTGTCAAGATACATAGATACCTGATCAAGACTTGTTCTTAAACGTAATGCTCTTATCGCAATAATAGGATCCTCTGATGGTCTGTTAATCTTCTTCTGTGTTGACATCTGTGTATTATACTTATTAAGAAGCAGCTTATTAGTCTGAATATCTGCCATGTTTGTATTAATCATCATCTGATTAGTTATTCTCATATATTAACACCTGCTGTTACAGCTTATCCTTTCTATTAATAATTAATTATAATCCTGTCTGATTAATGAGCCTGTCGTATAATTCATTCATCACTGACATCATCTTAGAATTAAGATTATATGCCTGCTGATATTTCATAAGATCCATAGCCTCTTCTTCTGTATCAACACCCATTACTGAAAGTCTCTGATTATTTATAGTCTTTTTAAGGCTCTGATAATTAATCTGCATGTTAGTTGCCTTACTTGAATCAATAGATACGTCACTGACCATACTTTCAAGGAAATATGCACCTGTACCACCATTATATATCTTCTGGCTCTGTAATGCGCTTATCTTCTCCATAAGTGTCGCATCCGACTCACCTGCCGATGCCGTAGCTTTCACAGGAAGTCTTGTATTATCATTTATTATGTTGCTGTTTACACATATATTCTGCGCATTCATAACGCCTGTGCCTGCTGCCTTAAATAATGCTTCACCCGGCTGTCCATCTTCTGTATATCCTGATGTCATAACTTTATTAACAGAATCTGAGAATATCTGTACAAACTTATTAATCTGTGAAAGATAATATGGAACGCCTTTATAATTAACGTTGCTTCCTTCCTTTGTTACAACCTCAAGTGTTCTATTACCATCGCTGTCTGTTACCTCATTGCCGTCTGCATCTACAGCAATCTGCTCATAGCCGCCATTACAGCCATCTCTCACATCTATAAGTCCCTTTAATGTTCCTCCAAGTGAACTGCTGTATATGTTAAAGCTTCCGCCATTTTCCCACTGTATATCATAAAGGCCATCAACATCTGATTCATTACGTTTGTTGCCATCTGCTCTTGCAACAACCTCAAGGGAACGATGGGCATAAGAATTAACTATTGCCTGTCCATTAATATATACATTGTATTCTGTAAGTCCGTTACCTATACTTGTCTCTGACACTGATGTATTAACAATCTTAGAAAGATTATCAACAAGTACATTACGCTGATCTCTTAAATCATTAGCATTACCATAACATGCCTCTATATGATTAATCTGCTTATTAAGTGCTGCAATATTCTGTGCAATGGTATTAATCTCATCAACCTGTGACTTAACCTCACTATTAATATCCTTCTGCACATTCTGCATATTGGTATAGAGTGTATTAAAATAATTTGCAAGGCTTGTTGCCTTATTAATTAATGCATTCTTAGCAGAACTCTCACCCGGCGTAAGTGTAAGCTGGTTGACAGCCGCATAGAAATCGTTATATTCCTGACAATACCCTTTAAGTGAAAATTCATTGAAATAATCTTCAATCTGTGTCATATAATTATACTTATTAGAATATTCACCATATAAAGCCTCGTTATTACGATACTTATCATCATAATAAGAATCTCTTAACTGGTTAATATCTGTAACATCAACACCTGCACCAAGTGTTCCATATCTTGCATGTGTTCTTATCGCTTCATTGGCTTTAACAGTAACCATCTGTCTTGAATATCCCTTTGTATTAATATTGGCTATATTATGGGCTGTAACATTGACAGAAGTTGAAGCTGCCTGAAGTCCTGTATATGCTATTGTTAATCCAAAAAATGTAGATGCCATATCCGGTCCTTTCTATATTTGTCCTGACTTAATCTGCCAGATGCAAATGTATACGAGCCATAAACAAAAGTAATTTATCCTTAATGCTCTTCTTTATCTGCTCTTTCATAAATTGTATAATATATTATTTTACTTTCCAAGTGATGTTATAAGATGTTCTGTCATCTCATCAACAACATTAATATATCTTGAAGCTGCATTATATGCCTGCTGATACTTAATCATCTTCTCTAACTCTTCATCAGAAGCAACACCTGATATCTGCAGTCTCTGGTCATCATAACCCGTTACCATCTTCTGCTGGTTGCTTGTGTAATTATCAAGCACCTGTCCGACCATCGCAAATTCACCAATAAAATCACTGTAAAAATCACCGTAATTAGTTATTGAATAATCTTCCGGATTAAGTGATGCAAATTTCTTATCCCAAAGATCTACAAGCTCCTGTGCCTTTGAGAAATCTTCTTTACCGTCCTTTGTCACAAGCGGTATCTTATCAATATTCTGTGAAGCTGTAGGATTAACAGAAATATTACCAAGCGTATATAATGATAAATCGCCTCTTTTATTGATATTATTTCTCAGATAGATAGTTTTGCCATCTGCATCTGTTGTCTTTATATATCTTTCCGTTTCATTTCTTGAGAACAGTTCACAGCCTACTGTCTTATCTGCATCCATTCCATATGAGGTCTTATCCATATCAAGAAATGCATATGTATATTCATCTACCGGCTCTGCCTGCTTACCATTCATATCTGTATAAAGCTTTTCGGCTGAATCATATCTGTATACTGCATTCTCTCCCTCTCCTGATACAAGAACACCTTTAACAGTCTTACCCTGATGATTATATAATACAGCATGTGTTGAATTATTATACTTATAATTAACTGCCGTAAGTTCATTGCCATTTGCATCAAGTAAGGCATCTGTAGTTGTCTGTGTCTTTTCAGGGCAGAGTACATTATTGATATCTTCAACAAGACCATTTACCAGCTTATCAAGTCCTGACATTGCACTTAATATTGCTGATGGCTCGATATACTTATTATAATAATCCTGCTTTGTCTGATATTCCTCCATCGCACTATTATATGCTGCTTCTCCTTGTGGAGTATTAACATCATAATCTGCTGCATTGGGCTTAACCGGAACATCTGTATAATCTGCCGAGCCATTACCTCTTGCAATAATTATTCCCTTAAGCTTACCTGAGTCTGTATTATTATAATTATTAGCCTTAGATAAATCCTCATTAAATACATCATTATTATCAAATGCCGGCCATGTCGGTATTAATAAACCTCTGTCATTGCTTATTCTCATTGACATATGGTTTACAAGTCCTTCTGTTACAAATGGTGTACCCTCTGCATTGACAACGAGCTTGCCCTCGCTTGTATAATAATAGTCAACATTAATATATTGACTTAATTCATCAAGTGCATTATCTCTCTGGTCTCTTAAATCATTCGCACTCTCAACACCTGCACCTTCGATATCAAGGATTCTTTTGTTAAGATCTTTAATCTCATCACCCAGAGAATTAATCTTATCGACCAGATTACTTACCTGTGCATTAAGTGTTGTCTGATAATCATTGAGCTGCTGGTATATTGTATCAGATCTTGTCATAAATGCCGTTGCCTGCTGTATAACTGATGTTCTTGCAGTTGTACTTGTAGGATTCTTGCTAAGCTCGTTGATTGCTTCCTTAAGGTTATTAAGAGATTCCTGATATGTAACTCCCTGAAGTTCTCCGAATAATTCCTCAACTTCCTCTACTGCCTCATACTGGCTCTTATAATAACCCAGTCGTCCATTAGATGAGCGGTATGCATCATCTACAAATTCATTTCTCACTCGTCTTATATCTTCGATCTTTACACCCAGACCATACTGTTTGGTGCTAAGACCGCTTCCTATCGGAAGGTATGTCGCTGTTGCAAAACTTGTCTGCTGTCTTGTATAACCTGTTGAATTAATATTAGATAAATTATGTGCTGTTGTATTAAGGGCGGTCTGTGCCGACTGCAAACCGCTTACACCTATATACAAGCTGCCCATTCCATTAGCCATTACTACTCCTTATCTGCCCTGGTTGCCCGTCCGTAAGCCCTGGCAATCTTCACATCCTTTGAAGACTCTTATATTATATATAGATTAGATTCAAACTACTCTCGTAGAACATATATATCAGCCGGAGATTGAACTCCTGCTGCAAACAGTATTGTTCTCTCCCTATAGAGAAACTGGCCATCACAGATGAGATACCAGATACACTCTACTGCTTCGCATCAAATCGTCCTGATACAGATGCGCTTCCCTGCTCATATGCTGCATTGTCATAATTGTTAGTCTGTGGTCCTAGAATAATGCTCTTTGCAAGATTCATCTCAAATTCTATCATATCCATTGATTCCTTTAAGAGTGACTTATTATTCTCGTTAATCTTTACAAGACTGTCTATTGTCTTTTTCAGCTTCATATGTACCTCTGACAATGCATCATGTTCTTTAGGTCTCTTTCTTAATATCTCAATTATATCATTAACCCTTATTCCCTCAGGCGATAAATTGAGCACCTTACATATGTCACCTACATTATTACGGCGCTGTAATTCAAGCTTATCAAGAACATCAATCTGCGCCTGTTCTTTAACTAATATGTCCTGAAGTCTGTCAATGTCACTATTGACTATAGCATCTGTCTTTTCCATGGATATATCCAGCATCTTCTCATATTCGGTATTCTCTGAATCCAGAATATCTATTAATGAATCTATTAAACTTGCCATATATCCCTCCGTACTTAAAATGTCAATGTTGACTTGTTATTAATAAGCTTATCTGCTATCTTGGCCGCACTTACATTATATGTTCCTGCAGCCATCATAGCCTTAATATGTGCCACCTTATCTTCTCTTATATCAGGTGCTGTATCAACTGCCGTCTTAGCAGTCTGATAAGTCTTAGCTGTCTCGGAAAATTCTATTCTGTCACTTGTATCCTTAACATTCTTATTCCTGTTAGAAGCTGTCTGTTTATTAGTCTGATATACCTGACTTATCGCATTATAAGCATCAATACGCATGATTTCCGCCTCGCTTTCCTATTATCAAAATGGCATATTATTATGTCATTAATCTGTCTTTTGTATTATTTTATTAATTATCTGTGAAATGTATCGGTAGATTTTATCATTTTCTTAACCCTGTGCAATTAGTAATTGTTCTTTCTACCACCCGGTAATGAAAATATTGATTGTTCATTGCCAAGTCTTCTCAAAATATAATACTGTGAATAATTTACAGAACATATTTTATCACACATTCTGGTGAAATTCTGTGTAAATACCTTCTAATAATAAAAAATAATGAAAAACATAAAGAAGTAATTATCTTCATTATGGCAATACACTTCAACTCCTGAAATCACTTGATAACGGACAGATTAGCATGGCTATCGTAGAGGGAAATTATCCAAAAGGAATTATTCACACAAAAAATACAGCACAAACGACCATATAGCCGTCTGTGCTGCATCACATATTTTTACGCCAGATTCTTCTCGCCTTCATTTTGTTTCTCTCCCGCAAGTCTCATAACTTCCTTCCATGCCGGTGAGAACAGATAATAACCTATCATTGCAAACATTCCAAAACTGAAAGAAATTGGGAAGCACAACATTACCCATGTTCCATCAAAGTATCTGCTAATAATATAGGCACTTGGAATTCTGACTGCCCAAAGCATAAGAATGTTGACAATTGTAGTATAACGCACCTTTCCAGTTCCGTTTACAATAGATATTATACAGTTAAAAATAGCAAAAAACCACTGTGAAAGCAGCATGACCACAACATGCCTGCTCGCATACATCAATACCATTTCATCTGATGAAAAGAAACGGATTATAGGTTTATGTATCATTATAAAAAACAATCCAAAACCTAATGTAATAAGACCTGAACACAATGGAATCCGCCAGTGTCCCTCTTTGATTCTTGCATATTTCTTCGCACCATAATTCTGTCCTGAAAATGTTGTGGCTGCCGAAGACAATCCGGTAATTGCTATGTTAGAGCATCCTGTAATTCTTCCTGCTACTGCACCTCCGGCCATAAATACAGCCCCCTGTGAGTTATTAAAGATCTGTAATGCAACATGTCCTAACGAATAAAGCGAATTGTTAAGTCCAATAGGCAGACCAATAGCCAGAATATCTTTCATCATTGTTCCAGAAAATCTTGCAGGCAAATATGTAAACTGTATCTCTGGAAACTTCTTTCTTATATAAACAATACTTACAATCCATGAAATAAACATGGCAATACTTGTAGAAAGTGCTGCTCCGGCTACATCCATTCCAAAACCTGCAACAAACAATAAATCAAATACTATATTAGAAACACAGGACACAACCAGAAACCATAATGAAGCCTTGCTGTCTCCAAGTCCTCTTAAAATACCAGCATTCATATTATAACCCAGATTACCAAGTGTACCCAAGAATACAACCCTCGTATATATTAATGCAGCATTCCACACATCCTGCGGCACTTTCATAAATTCCAGAATATATGGTGCTGCAAACCATCCAAGAATACCAATCGGAATACCTACAATATATATAAATGTTATTGAAGTTCCACATACTGAAACAACCTTTCCCGATTTCCTGGCTCCGATATATTGTGAAATAAGAATAGACACACCTGTTCCTATTCCTAAAAAAACACATAATAATACTTCAACCGGCTGTGAACTCGTTCCTACCGCAGCTAAAGATGTATCTCCACAATATTTACCTATTACAATTGCATCAACCGTAGTATATAACTGCTGCAAAACATTTCCAATAATAATCGGTATTGCAAACAGTATAATATTTTTCATTATATGACCTGTGGTCATATCAATCTTTCCTTTTTGTGAATCTGCCATAATAATCTCCATTCCGCAGGCATTTTTAATGCCGGAGGAATCGCGAGCCAAATGTCAGATTTGGCTCTGCGATAAGGGCTACTTTGTGACGCCTGCGGCACAAATAGCCGTGTGATAAAATAAGCTATCAAGCTTATTTTTCACACTAATCTCCTATCATAAAATAACCTGTCTGTATCTGTTATTTATAATAATACTGTAATTTAATTACATTTTCTAGCGATTTATGGCATGGAGTACAGAAAAATTGCCTGACTAATATTTATAAAATTCCATATAATGCTTTTTCCACTGTATATTTAATTTCATCCGGACACTCCTCTCCTATCTACCTCGCTGATAAATTTTTCTATCAGTCTGTTTACTTCATCCGGCTGGTCAGCGTTGGAATTATGACCGGCATTTTTTATCCATTTAAGCGGTAAACCTTCTCTCTGATGCCATTTCTTATTATAGCTTTTGGCTGAGCCCGCTTTATCCTTTTCTCCACAGATAAGAAGAGCCGGACAACTGATATGATATGGCAGATCTGCTTTGATTGCCTCAGCAAGCATTCTGTAACCAAAACCGGCAAGTCTTGCATATTCTTTAGGATCTGAATCATAGGACATCATCATCTTTCGCATAAGCTTCTGACCATATTCTGTCTCTGCACACCCTCTTGAACCAGCCCTAAGAAGTGCTTTCCATGGATATATCTTATATAATGGCTCTGCTCTTTCAAGAAGCCATATTT